>Ga0207686_10000010_pt1 | contig 227471 bp, 193 predicted proteins | sample KBSM24metaG_FD_184396 | JGI IMG/M metagenome (GOLD analysis project Ga0207686, IMG submission 184396) | Miscanthus rhizosphere microbial communities from Kellogg Biological Station, Michigan, USA - KBS M2-4 metaG (SPAdes) (version 2) | ecosystem: Host-associated > Plants > Roots > Rhizosphere... | reverse complement strand
TGGCCCTGGCAAATCTCTATCTGGTACGGAGAAAACTGTTGCTGCTCAGGGCGTAGTGTCTTCAACGACCGCTCCGGACAGCGAAACGAAATCAAACATGAATCACTAAACCCAAACGACTGACCGCCGAAGCTCTGCAACTTCGCATTTCTAGCTAGAGTGGTGATTCATCAAACTTATTCAGAGCTTCCTAAAGTTTGTCGGACATTTGTTTTCACGGGCGAGACGCCCGTGCCACCTCCTACTTCTCGTTAACTGGAACCTCGGACAAACAAATCAACGGCGGTTCAATCAGCGGCGGCTCGATTTGACGGGGGTCCGGAACGCTGAGCAGCCATGACAAGGCACGATCCAACTGGCTCTGATAGTCACTCAAGTCCAGGGACATGAAAACCGGCCGGTTCAAGCGCGCGAATTTTTCTTTCGACATCAGGTACATGCGGCGGGCAGCACCGGGCCGTTTGATTTGCAGGTGATGAAATGCAACTGCCGATTGGATCATGGCCTGAAGAAAAAGCTTTTCGTCGGGCGCAACCGGGCCCATCCAAAGTTCCTCCCAGGCGTCGTGGGCCGCGTGATACTCACCGGCGTTGTAAAGATCGATTCCGGCAATGTACTCGATTGGATATGCGAGAATGTGTTCGTCGGTGTAAAAAGGCGCAGCTACCGGCATCGATTCATTGTAGCGCATTGAGGGAAAGCACCAGAATGCAGCCGGATCGAGTGTGGTTGTCAGATAAGCTTTATTTAGCTTGTCTTGTTCACTGTGCGATCTTGCACTTCTCGCTTCGAGATAAGCAAACTAACAGTTTGCTTTAGCGAAGATTTTGGAATAGCCACCAACTAAAGTTACGAACTATGAGTCAAGCGGATAAACTCTACGCAATCAAACGGTCAGCCACCGGACTGGGTCTATTTGCGGTCCAGCGGATCCCCAAGGGTAAAAGGATCATTGAGTACACCGGCCCTCGGATGTCAAACGAAGAAGTTGAAAAAAGCGATGGCAAGTACTTCTTTGGCGTAAACAAGAAATGGTCAATCGATGGCCGCGGCCGCGACAATATCGCGCGATACATCAATCACTCCTGCCGTCCCAATGCCGAAGCAATTATCTCGCGCGGCCGCGTCTGGATCTGGTCGCGGAGAGCGATTAAACCGGGGGAAGAAATTGCTTACGATTATGGCAAAGAATACTTTGAGGGAATCATCAAGGAGATCGGTTGCAAGTGCGTGAAGTGTCGGGAAGGCTGAATAAGTATGAGCGGAGCGTGACGGCTGACTGGAGCGCAAGCGTCCCGCTTGCATTCAGCAGCGTCCGAAACTCGAGATAGGCAAGCGAGGACGCTTGCGCTCCAGTCGGGGCGGGCTGCGGACGCCCTAAACCGGATTCAAAACGACGATCTCAGTTCCCGGCTGCTCGCGCAGGTCATCGACGAACTTGCCGATTTGTTCGGCGATCTTTTCTTCGGTGAGTTCCTTCTCTATGCGGTCGCGCGCCTGCTCCAGGGTGGGAACCAAAACGCCGCGGTTGCGTTGCGGTCGATAGATCTTTTCGTACCGGTCAGAAATTTCCTGGGCACTGACCAACACAAACGCGCGAAAGCGAAAATCCAGATACCGGTCGATGGTAACGCGGTCGCGCAGAATTGCATTGAGCTGGTCGCTCGTCAAGCCCACGCGAGCCATGCGCTCTGCGAGCGCGCGCGGACCAATAACTTGCGCCAGTTCATCACGCCGCTGCTTGACCGTGTCTTCAAATTCTTTCTGGGCTTCGGCAGTTTGGGCGAGCGGGAGCTTGCGGGCTTCCTGCAGAATCAGCAGTTGGTCTTCAAGTGTCTTTAATGCCCGGTTGAGATCGGCCGAAGCTGGCCGCGGGTCAAAAACAGGTGAGGGCTCGAGCGTCAGTTGCCAGACGAGATCCGAATAGGTGATCAGATCGGGATTCGCGCGCGCGCCGTTGGTCACGGTGGCCACCGCCTTGTCAACGACGGTTTGAGCCTGGAGCGCGGGACAAAACGCGAGGAGCAAAGCGCAGAGAGCAAGGGGCAAAGAGCAAAGGGCAAAGCGAGAAGCACGAGATTTCAAATTGCAGATTACAGATTTCATTGTCTTATTCCTCGCTTTGTCCTTAGCCCTTTGCTCTTACCCCTTGGCCCAATCTCAGAACGTCTGCGTAAACCGAAACTGAATCTGCCCCTGATGCAGACGATAGATCGCGGTGGTCGGGGTCGTGCCCAGATTCTGGGGAATCAGAAACTCAGACGGATTCAACAAATAGCCATAATCAACGGCCAAAGCTCCGCCCAGAGGGGTCTTGAAGCGAAAACCAACACCCACCGTATTGGTCCATCGAACCCTTAAGTTTTGCGCGTTTACGTCTCGAAGAAAGTTTCCGGTCGGCGTGATTGGCTGCCGATTGAAGATGTCACCCACACTGCGAAACACATTGCCGCCATCGTAAAACGGCACCACCTGTATCTCGGGCGTCACGGGCACACGCGCTTCCAGGTTCGTCACGACCATTCCGTTGCCGCCAATCGGAACGGTAAACGGATTTACTCCGACCAGTTCGCCCGATGTGTTGTGAAACTGGCCCTGCGGAATTATGACCTGGCGCGGACCCGCCTCCTGATATCCGAATCCACGCAAGGTAGTAGAGCCTCCCGAGAAGAAACGTTCACTAATCGGCAAAAGCAGATCAAAATCATCGACCAGTCCATTACCGTTCAGGTCGCGCGGGTTGAACAAACGGGCCAGGCCCACCGTCAGGTTGGCGGCGAATACCGTATTACGTGCCCGGCGGGCTTTGTAATAAGTGTGATAGCTCGATTCAAAGCGCATGAACGACGTGTTGCCGCCCAGCGCTCGCGCAGTGACGCGGAAGTCTGCGGACAAAAACTGGCCGCGAGTAGCGTCTGTCTGGTTGTAACGACAAACTTCGCCACCGCGAACGGTTTCATCTTCGCCGACGAAGGTGCCGGGCAAGCGCCGCTCGCAACGCTGACGAGTATCAATCACAAAAGAGACACCGGGACCCGAAAGCCTGACCACCTGATCCGGCCGCAGGATCGGTTCGATCAAAAGACTCTCGATGTTTCGCAGTCGCACGTCTTCATAGTTGTAGCGAAGGAAGAGCAGGCTGTGCAATTTTTGGCTCAGGACCCTTTGCGTCTCGATGCCGAAAGTGAAACGGTTAACGGTTGGTTCGCCAGCCGGATTTCCGAACCGATCGACAGGATTACCGTCTTCATCCAGACGCTGAATGATGCCATCCGTTCCCTGATCGATGGTCGAGCGAAAGAATCGAAGGATCGAAGAATCGCGCAGGTATTGAGCTGAAACGGCCAGAGGCGCGGACTGGTGCTTGCCATATTGAAAGAAGCGCGGATCGAGTACTTCAAATCGGACCAGTTGCTGTCGCTGACTGACGCGAACCCGCATCGCCGCCTGGCGCAGCTTGTTCATAAAATTGACGTTCGTCAGCTCAAAAATTCCGAGCGGTCCCAGGTCGGTCGAATAGCCTCCGCCGTATTCCATCACCCGCGGCCGTTTCTCTTCCACGTCGATGATCACGTCGTAAAGTTTGGTGCCATTGGGACCGTCGCCAACCGGTTGTTGACTCACCAGAACCTGCCGGTAGGCATCAGTAACATAGAGCACGCGTTCCGCTTCCGTAATCCGATCGGCGCGCAGTGGCTCGCCGGGATGCAAAGGAACCGCTCGCTTGATGGCTGCGCGCTTGTTTTCCTGTACCGAACCGTCGCCGGTGACGCCGTTAACCAGAACGTCGTTAATGATTCCTTTCGCGCCTTCTTTGTTGACGTTAAAGACGACGCGTACCTGTTCGTCTCCGCCTTTCACGGGCAGTTCGTCGATTGAAGGCCGCACTTCGGCTTCGATAAAGCCTTCGCGCGCATAGAGGTTGAGCAATTGATCGTTGTCGGCCCGCACCTGGGACGGCGAATAAGGAGCGTCTTTGACGATCGAAAGTTCCTGCCGCAGTCGATCGTCGGAGAAAACTTTTTCTCCTCTGATGTCGATATCCGCGATGCGGGTCAGCGGTCCTTCAGTGACCTGAAAGGTGATAATGAGGTTGTCCCCGGCCGGCGAAATTCCCTGCAGCACTTTGACTACGTTGCTCCGATAACCGAAGTCTTTCATCAGCGCCCTAATCGTGCGCTGGTCCTGCTCGAGCAAGGCACTGCTGGTGTATCCGCGGCCATAACTTCCGAGGAAAGGCAGGAAAGCGAACGCGCTGACTTTTTTCGATTTCAGTTGCGGCAGGACATCTTCGATAGTCAATTTGTTCGTTCCGGTGATGCGAATATCGGCCAGACGCAGGCGTCTCCTTAAGGTCACCTCGTAGACGACCTTTATCTTATGCCCATCCAACTCGGCCGGATTCAGGTTTTGACAGGTTTCTTTGGTCCCGTTTTCCGTTATCGTGGGGACCGGCGGAGTAACGGTACAGCGCGGCTCAACATCAGCAAAGAAATATCCCTGCTCTTGAAGCTGTTGCCGCACCCGGCGCGCGCCTTCATCCAGAATCGAACCGTCCAGATTTCCTTCGCGCTTAATCGGCAGAAGTTTTTGCTGCTTGCTTTCTTTCAGGTTGTAATTGGGAGAAAACGAAATCTCCACCAACGGTCCGACCTTGCCCTTCAGCACAATACTGATGCCATTGGTGGCAGAGTCGAACTTTGGCTCCGGGTCATCGAGCTGCGGCGCCATGTAACCTTTCAGAATCAGAGCTTGTTTTATTCGATTAAGATCCTCGCCCAGAATTTCGCGGGTGAAGGGCGCATTGGGCTGTAACTTCAACGAAGTTCGCACAAGGTTCGGATCGAAACCTTTGATGTCGATATTGAAGCCGGCAACGTGGGCTTGCTGGTTCGGCGTAATCGTGTAAATAACCCGGCGACGAGTCCCGGAGACGTCTGAAGGATCCGGAATTTCCTGATGCTCGACAGTGGCGTTGTAATAGCCGCGATCGCGCAGATAGGTTTGGATTTCGTCCGCGTTTCGTTCTATTGAAGCCAGCGAAAAACGGCGCCCAGGCTCCAGCAGGTTCAAGCGAGCGCGAATTTCGTCACGCGCAATCGGAGTTCCCGTGAACGCACCTCTGATGGAGACGCCGGCGATGACAATCTGTCTCTGCACCACAAACCGGATGCGGACGGGAGCCATGCGGCCGGTTCCGGATTCTGAGATCTCCACACGCGCCGAAGCGACGCGGCCCGAAGCATACAAGTCATGCAGCGACTGACGGACGTTTACCGCAGAGTACTCGTCGCCCACAGCGATTTTGAGTATGCCTTTGAACTCAGCCTGAGCACCCGCGTCGGCAGGTGTGCCTTCGATCACAACTTCAACGGCGGCGACGGGACGGCCTTCGTAATCACCAACCTGGGGGAATGCAGAACCAGGCAGCAGAAGGCAGAAGGCAACAGGCAGAAGGCAGAAAAACAACAGCCTCTTTGCCTTCGGCCCCCTGCTTACTGCTTTCTGCCTTTTGCCTTCTGCCTTCTGACTCACCTTAGAATCTCTTTCGGAACCTGATCTCAAAACTGTAATTGTTGTTGCGCGTGCTCAGATTCCGGTTCGAACCCTGCTCGTACTGCGCCACGAAAGACATCCGGTTCGAGACGCGATACTCGACCGACAATATTTGATTAGGATCAGAAGCAATATTGGTCGAGTAAGTAATGGTCATGTCTTTCGTTAGTTGGCGGGCCGCTGTTAACCGGGCCGTTGGCGCCGAATTGTTGCTGCCGCCGATGATGGGGTTGATTTCGAGACGGCTGAGCCCGAACAACTTGTTGCTGGCTCGCGAAATCGGGGCATTGATGAGCGCGTCGGTCAGCAGGCTCGCCGCCGTGCCCAGACCCGATTGCGCCAGCACCGACGCGTTCGTATCTGTTGAGGCGAGTGTGCCCGTCAAAATCAACGACACGACATCCGCTTGCGGCAGGGACGGCTCTGCGGCCACGGTTGTGGTTGGATGCGTCAAAGGCCCCTCGATAATCGCCGTGACACGATAGCCGCGAATCACCGATTGCGCTTCAATATTCAGGACCGGATCGGCGCCATAACGCGCGGGCAGATAAATCAGGCCACGAGTTATCTCGTACGGATTGTTTCTGAAATTCAAAGTGCCGCGCGTCGCCGTGATGCGTCCTTCGACAATTGGACTCTTCACGGGGCCATCGAGCTGCAACGAGATCGAACCAACCAGGTTGCCGAGGTTGTTGCGCATGATCAGAGCGTTCCGTCCTTCGACGCGCAGCTTGTCGAAATTTGCCGTCTCGGCGAATTTGAATTCGCTGCCTTCTTCGATTGAGCCGGGTCCACGCTGATTGATCAGCTCAGCGAGGTTAATGTCCTTGGTGTACTCGGTGCGTATCACTTCAACGTTGCCACGAACGAACTGGCGGCCCTGGGCTGCGAGACTGCCACGCAGTTCCAAATTGAGATTCACGGTCGAACGAAAATCGGCAGGATAGTCGAGCGTGATCTTGTCGCCGCGAACGTTTAGCAGAAACTGTGAAATCGAGAGACCCGAGAGCTGGGCGCCGCCAGTAGCACTAATCTGGCCGCCGCCGATTGTTCCGGTTGCCTTTTCGATCTGCATTTGCTTGGCATTGAAAAGGATGGCCCCATTCAAATTGGAAAGCGCCACGCGTTGATCACCCAGGTAGATCGAGACCGACGCGCCCGTCACCGAAGCTCGTCCGGTGACCCGGGTGTTTTCATAAGTACCGCCCACCATCACGTTAAGCACGGCCACGCCGGAAGAGATGATGTCGGGAGATTGCAGATTGAGGATGCGCAGGTTGACTCTGCCATTAATGGCCAGAGTGTTTCGACCACCGGGACTGGTGGCGATCGATCCGCCCAGCGTTACGTTGGTTTGATTACCGGTTAAGTGCGTTTCTTGAACAATGAGTTCGCTTGAACGCAGTTCCACGACCATCGGTCCCTCGTTGGTCAGCGCAAAATCGGGGATGTTAATTGACAGCGTATTGATGGTAGCGGTGCCCGTCAGACCGTGCCAGGACAGTACCTCCTCGCCCTGATCGTTTTCCGTCATCAGATTGCCGCTCAACTTAAGTTGGCCCGAGGCGCGGCCGGTAACAGCAATTTCAGGCTGAGTACTGGCAGCCTCAGACCCGCGGGCATTGGCCATGAGAATTCTAAAAAGCTGCGTCAGGTCGGCATTATTAATTGTAGATTCAATTGTCGCCGGTAATTTTTCATCGGCGAGGTTGACGCGCGCGATGACGAGTTGCGGCGTGTCGCCCAGCAACCCGGTTGACGTTAGGGTAACGTTGAGCTCCTTGTTTTGCGTCTGCCCAACCAGCTTTACCACGCCCGCTGATTGACCATCGATCGTCGCATTATTACTTTCGGCGTTGAATTCGATTTGATACGCAGAAAAATCGGTAGCGTTCAGCATGCCTGATGCTTTCAAAGACGTGACCGTGGCCGTCCCTTCGAGCTTCGGCATCTTCGGATTGGCGATCAAGGCTTCAAGCCGCGCCAATTGGATTCGATCACCGCTGGCCTGAATCTCAAACGCCTGAGTGGCCTGATCGATCTTGCCGCTGGCTACCAAATGGCCGGTGTCAAAATTGAGTTCAATCTTTTCCAGAGTGACCGTCGACCCGGCAAAGGTTGCGCGCGCGCTGCCGTTTTGCAGCGGCTCGCCGGCAATGTTTCCAGCTCCCAGGCGCACATCGGCGACGCCGCTCATATTGTTCGTCAAGCCGGCGACTTGAATCTGTCCGGAGATGGGCGCGTCGATCGTAATGTCGTTGCCGACACCCGTCTTGAACGGCAAAGTGATCGGCCCGCCAAAGCGATCGAGTTTGGCGTCGATCGAAATGTTGTCTTTGCCCGTGCGCGGGATGACCAGAGAGAATTGCGCATTGCCGCCACTTGCCTGCACCAGGCGGCCATCGGTAATGCGCATTTCGGCGCCGGTAGAAGCGATGTTGGCCGACAACGATCCTACCTCACGCTTACTGACAATCAGCGAGGCAAGCTCAGCATGGCCATTCACGATGGGATCTTTCAGCGCGCCGTTCAGCGTGCCGTTGAATGTCAGCCGGCCGCCGAGATCAATCTCGTAAGTTTGAAACTGGGCCTCCAGTTCGGGAATTGCGCCTGAGGAAATCAGCAGGCGCTGAAGTTCGGACGCGTCGGTTGACGCCAGGTCAATTCGCAGGTTCGATGTCGGTTGTTCGATCGCAAACTGGCCGGTTGCCGTCAGAGTCGTCGCCGGTGTCTGCAACGTAGCGCGTTGAATTTGAAACTGACCCTGATTAGCGGTGACGGAAAGTTCTCCCGAGAGGGGCGCCAGATCGCTGCCGGCAGACACACTGCCCGCCAGTTTTGCATTGACGCTTCCGTTCGCATTTGCAAAGTCAGTTCCGGTGAAGGAGAGATCCGCTGTGCCGGTGGCTTTACTCGAGATGGGAACCGCGCGCCCGGACGCCAGTGTAATCAGCCCGCCGAGATCGAAATTATCAAAGTTGGTGTTGACCTTTGAGGGGCCGTTCTTCCGAAGTGAAATCGTCGCGTTGCCGCTCGCCCGACCATCCAGAGCTTCGGCCACAAAATTCGTAAGTTGAATTTGATCGCTGCCGGCTACCAACGAGGCGCGCGCCGGCCCGAGTTTCATCTGGCCCAAAACGCCTCCGCCCAGACTCAAATCCGCACTGGCCCGGTAACGGCCCGACGGCTCGAGCGTGAATGCGGGACGCGTCAGCTTTACGTTTTCAATACTGCCGTCCTTGAGCTTTACGGTGCCGGCATTAATGTCATTGGTCGAACCCTGCACCCGGCCGTTATGGACCGCCAGCCGGACACCGGCGATGTTGATGCTACCGGTTTGCGCGCCAAAGGCGTTGGCTTCGCCGACCTGGACTTCTTTCACGGTGACGTTGGTGGTGGCGCCCTCGTTCTTGATGTCTATACCTTTCGCCGTGACCCCGTTGATCGTCGTCTCTCCGGATTGAATCTTTCCGGCTTTGGCGGAAGCGATAGTGGCCGCGGCTTTTCCGTCTTCAATTCGAACGCGCAGATCGTTCGCCTGAATTCCGTTCTGCACTTTCGCGGTGCCGGTCGTCAGGCTCGAGCCGTTGAATTGCGGCGCCGAAGCAGTAATCACTCCGTCGTTATATTCCGCGCGCGCGTCGCGCAGAATCAGTCCGGTGATGGTCGTACCGTAACTCTTCTCAGCCGCAGCCCGCAGTTCGCCGATCCAGCGAAAGTTCGTGCCGGTGCCCATGACGCCACCGGTTATTTGCACGACGTTCAATTGAAAGTCTCCGGCCGTGAGCAGTTGGGCCACCGCGCGTCCGTTGAACTCGTACGAACTACCCTGACCCGATCCTTTGGCCGAGAGATTCAAGCCCTGCAAACGCAGGTTGTCGGCGGCGATGGCGTCAGACTTGATGCTGCCGTCAACCTGGTAATGATCTCCGTCGCCCACGACGGTGCCGACAAAGTTGCCCGCGCCGCGCAAAGCCATTCCGGGTTTGAGAATGTCCGCAGCCTGAGTGAGATCCACGGTGGAAGTAACATTCAATTGATATCTGAGCGCGCGCCAGTCGCCCATCACGCCGCTCAGGTGTGTCTCAGCAATCGGCGAGCGAATCGTCAATTCCTGGATCTCGGCGCGTATTTGATTGACGCGGCCCCGCGCCTCGATATCGATGTTGTTGATAGGACGGCCGTCGTAAACAAAGCTTGAGTTCGTTGAAGTGAACGTTATGGTGTTCATCCAACTCGACGAGGGAGCATTTGGGTCGTCAGGCTGAATCGTTGCGCGCAGATTGCGGGCTTCGCCTGACAGGCTGTGTAATTGATCGCCGTAATGAACCTGAGAGTTCTTAATCTCAACATGGGCGGTTGAGTAAGCAAACAAAATTCGCTGGTTCGGTGCAGGCGGCGGCACATGGATGTTGCGGAAGTTGGAATTGCCCTGGGCGTCAAAGTTCACCCAAAGTTCCAAACCTTCGATTTGCAAATCCTTCAGATTGATGTTGCGGCGTAGGTTGAGCGCGTAAAGATCTTCGATTCGAATCGTGGCGAGAATCCGATCAACCTTGCCCAGCTTGTCGCCCGTCTTCGCGTCGTATAGTTCGACGCCCAGCATCTCGACCTGTTGCGGTGACCAGGTGGTATGAAAGTTTTTGATCTCAGCACGGATGCCGTATTTCGAGAGAGTGTCTTTGACCTGACCGGCGATGTAGTTGTCGACGTAACCGAGCCGGAAGGCCAGCAGTCCGACCAGGACCAACGCAATCGTGGCGCAGATCATGCCTATCGCCACAATTATCGTGTTCCGGCGATTGATGAAGCGTCGCCTGCGAGTGGCGCTGGGCTTCGTCGGGTTATCGCGATTATCGTTTTCAGGCATTGATGCCAGCGCTCCGGTCTGAGATCAGACTTCAGATCGCAACTACGACACAATAATTTTGAAGGGGAAGAGCGAAAAACAGAGGTCAGAGATCAGAAGTCAGTGGTCGGGACTGTTGGACGACGTGAAAAATGTCTGACCCCTGACATCTGATCTCTGACCTCTGTACTTTGTAAACTGAAAGCCGGGGAATTTCAAGGCAATAGTGGCACAGACTTCAGTCTGTGATGGTCTTTTGGGAGAAACCTCTCACCGCGCTCTCGATTCCTCTGAATCACAGACTAAAGTCTGTGCCACTTCAGATGCTGGGGACCCGAGGGGTACGTTGCCTACAACCTGTAACTCGAAGCCTTCGAGCGCGGTTACTTTGGGGGGGTGATTGGTCAGCAGCAGGATGCGGCGCAGTCCCAACTCGTGCAAAATCTGCGCGCCCACACCGTAATCGCGATTCAGTCCATAGCCGGTCTCGGCGCTGGCTTCGGCTTTGCTCACGCTGCGCTCCTGCATCACGGCATAGGTACGTAACTGGTGAATCAGGTCCAGGCCGTGCTCGCTTTGACGAAGGTAAAGCACGACGCCCTGACCTGCTTCTGCGATTTTTTCCAGCGCCCGTCGCAGCTGAAAGCCGGTATCGTCGATGGTCGAACCAAACATGTCGCAAGTGACATTCTCGCTGTGCACGCGCACCATTACCGGATCGTCTGTGCGCACGTCGCCCATGACCATGGCCAGATGCACGTCGCCGTTCACAGTATTCTCGAAAGCGATTGCGCGAAACTTTCCATAGACGGTGGGAAGAGCGGTTTCGACTGCGCGCCTTACCAGGACTTCTTTGGTGATGCGATAACGAACCAGATCGGCCACGCTGATGATCTTCAAACCGTGGATGCTGGCGAACTCGCGCAGTTGGGGCAGACGGGCCATCGTCCCGTCTTCGTTCATGATTTCGCAGATGACCCCGGCCGGATAAAGTCCGGCGATGCGCGTGATGTCGACGGCTGCTTCCGTCTGTCCGGGTCGCACCAGCACGCCGCCTTTTTTCGCGCGCAACGGAAAGACGTGACCAGGCCGGGCCAGATCCTGTGGTTTCGTCCTTTGATCGACAGCCGTGAGAATTGTGGTCGCGCGATCAGCGGCGGAAATTCCGGTGGTGACGCCGCGGCGCGCTTCAATCGAAACGGTAAAGGCAGTGCCTAGTTTTGAAGTGTTGTCGGCTACCTGCGGCGCCAGGTGCAATTCATCGCAGCGCTCTTCGGTCAGCGGCAGACAGATCAGCCCGCGCGCGTGACGCGCCATGAAGTTGATCATCTCTGGCGTGGTCTTTTCGGCGGCGCACACCAGATCGCCTTCATTTTCGCGGTCTTCGTCGTCCACGATGATGATCATCCGACCTTCGCGAATGTCAGCGGCAGCGTCAGGAATGGAAGCGAATGCCATATCTAATTTCGAATTTGGAATCTCGAATCTGGAATCCTGGAATTGACACTATGTTAGCGCGAGGGGCGGTGATTTGGCGACTGAGGTCAGGAGCGCCGCGTTTCCGACTGGTGCACAAGGATTCGCTCGACGTATTTGGCAATCACATCCACCTCCAGATTCACTGCATCGCCAGGCTTTAGCTGAGAAAAATTCGTCACTTCAAAGGTCTTGGGAATGATCGCGATGTCGAAATGATCGTCAGTCAAATCAGCGATCGTAAGGCTGATGCCTTCCACGGCGACTGAACCTTTGAAGACCAGATAGCGGGCAACCTCTTTCGGGTAAGCAAAGCGAAAGGTCCACGAGTCGCCATGATTCTCTGAGCCGAGAAACTTTCCGCGCGCATCGACGTGACCCTGCACGATGTGTCCGCCCAGGCGCGTCGCCGGCGTGACCGCGCGTTCCAGGTTCACCGGCGATCCTTTTATTAAGCTGCCCAGCGTGGACCGAAACAATGTCTCCTTCGAAACATCAGCCGCGAACGAATCCGGCGTCACGTCGAGCGCCGTCAGGCAGACGCCGTTGACTGAAATGGAATCGCCGTTCTGCGAATCTTCAGTGACCATGCGCGCTTCGATTATGATGCGCGCGTCCTCGCCGCGCTTGGCAACTTCGCGCACGTGGCCGAGTTCTTCGATGATGCCGGTGAACATTAGCGGTACGCACGCCTCTGGCGTGCCTGCGTGGACATTGATCGTATTTTGGATAGCACGCCAGAGGCGTGCGTACCACCCGGTCCGGTACTGACCTCAGCACACTACCTTCCGGCTAGAACGACAATCAGAGTGCCCACCAGGCCTATCAAAAACAATCCCAACGACGAGATCAGCATCCAAATCGCTTCGTTCTTAAACGTGAATCTGAGAATTCTCATGATGTGCCTCGTTCTCTCACGATCTTCACCATTCGCCCAATCACTGCGCTAATCGATTGACCCGTTGAATCAATCATGATGGCGTCGTCCGCAGCGCGCAGCGGTGAATCCAGGCGCGTAGTATCGCGGCGGTCGCGCTCAGTGATGTCGGCGAGGGTCTGTGCGAAAGTTGCTTCCGGATTGTGTTCACGCTCTTCAGCCAGGCGCCGTTCCGCTCTTTCTTCGATGGCCGCATCCAGGTAAAACTTTATGTCCGCCTTCGGGAAAACCACTGTGCCGATATCGCGGCCGTTCATTACCGCGCCACGTTTACCCAGTTCGCGCTGCCGCTCAACCATCGCCCGACGGACGGCCGGAATCGTCGAGACAATCGACGAAATCTGCGTCACGTCTTCGTCGCGTATGCGCGCGCTCACGTCGCGGCCATCCAGGAACACCCGCAGAGAATCCGGGTCGCCGCCCAGGTCGATCTCGATGCGTTTCGCCAGGTCGCCGACGGCCACATCGTCGCGCTCGTTCATAGACGATTCGATCACTGCCAGCGCGACTGCGCGGTACATCGATCCGGTATCGAGGTAAAGCAATCCCAGTTCGCGCGCCAGCATCCGACCGAGGGTCGATTTTCCTGAGCCGGATGGGCCGTCGATCGCAATGATTAAGGGACGTGTCATTGTTGCAGCAGGAAGAGAATACCATCATGCGGCTTAGGAAATACACGGGGCTGAATGACCGCCGGGAGTCGTACCGTTTGCCTCCCTCTCCCATTTGGGAGAGGGTCGGGGTGAGGGCTTAGCACGAAACGCTCAGAATAATTCACCGGGCTTTAGCCCGCTATCAAAAACGAGCACCACCACTCAATTCTTCCACGACGTTGATGCTGCGAAGAATTCCTGAACGGAATGCGGGCTGAAGCCCGCAGCAACCTTTTGGTTAAAGTTTGCGCTAAAGCCCTCTCCCCAACCCTCTCCCAATCGGAGAGGGAGTAAATCAGGTATCGCTACTGCCCGCCCCGCATTCGTGACTTTTGCGCCTTAATTTCATATTCTGGCAGCAATCATCGCGGAGGACTGCTCTCATGTTGGTTCGAATCCTGCTGACTGGCTGTCTCATCGCGACAGTGCTGTGCAGTGTCATCGCGCAGCAGCCGCAGTCGCCACCACCGCCACCGCAAAAATCGGCAACTACGCAAACGCAATCGTCGCCGGATGTCGATTCACAGGACGTAGTGCGGATAACTACCAATCTTGTGCAAGTCGACGCGGTCGTCCTTAAAGACGGCAAGCCGGTGACTGATCTCCAGCCGGAAGAGTTTGAACTTTTCGAGGATGGCCGCCCACAGCAGATTACGAATTTTTCTTACATCTCAAACGTCCCGACCGAGTCACCTACGAACGTCACGAAACCGCTGCCGTCTAACGTGAAAGATAAAACCGCACCACCCGTGCTTCCCGCCGTGGCGCGTCCCCAGGACGTCAGACGCACAATCGTTCTGGTGGTTGATGATCTGGGAATGTCGTTTGAAAGTATCGCGCATGCCCGCACTCAAGCGCGCAAGTTCGTGGATGAACAGCTGCAACCCAACGATCTGGTCGCGATTGTGCACACGTCCGGGGACGTCGGAGCCCTGCAACAATTCACTACCGACCGGCGAATGCTTCACAACGTCATCGATCATCTGCGCTGGTATCCGTGCAGCCGCTCCGGAGTCCATGTGTTTGCGCCGGTCGGCTCACAACCTGCATCGGTCGACTTGCCGTGCGGCGGCACACGAAACATGAGGGGTACCTTACGAGTTCTCAAGTTCATTGTGGAAGGAATGCGCGAATTGCCGGGACGTAAGTCGCTGGTGTTGATGTCTGATTACCTTCCCGTGGAAACCCAGGAGCCGGGGACCGCCAATCTAACACCCGGTGACGGAGACCTCGCGGATGACCGGGTCGACTACACAGCACAGTTGAAAAAGGTTGCTGAACTTGCGGTGCGCGGATCAGTGGTGATCTATGCAGTCGATACCCGGGGACTCGCTTACACGGGAATCACCGCCATGGATGACTTCAAGGGACTGAGTCCGGCGGTGACGGCGCGAGACATTACCAACCGAGTCAACTCGACTTTAGGCGCGCGTTCTATGGCTATGGTCGTCGGGCGCGAAGGATCTAGTTTGATCGCCAAGGAGACCGGCGGCTTTCTGATTAGGAACTCCAATGACTTTGGGCTCAAGAAAATAGCTGAGGATCAGAAAGGCTATTATCTGATCGGTTATCGCCCAACCGGCGAAACATTCAATCGCAAGTTCCACCACATCAAGGTATCAGTCAAACGGCGCGGGCTCGAAGTTCGTTCGCGGAATGGCTTTTTTGGGATCAACGAAGAATCAACGAAGCCCGCTGAATTGACCGCCTCTGATCAACTGAAGAAGGCCCTGATGTCTCCGTTCGGCGCAAATGAAATCGCGGTGCGGCTCACGACCATGTTCACGAACTTTGAAAGCGGTTCGTTACTTCGCGCGCTGCTCTACATCAAGGCGCAGGATCTGGCGTTCGTCGACGAGCCGGACGGCACCCACAAAGCCACCTTTGATCTCGGAATAGTTCTCTTTGGCGAAAATGGCCGGCTCGTGGATTATCAAAGTCGTTTGGTTACGCTGACGCTGCGTGACGAGCTGTATCAGAACGCTGTGCGGGACGGGATCGTCTATACCTTCGAGGCGCCTTTGAAACAAGCCGGCGCGTTCCAGTTTCGCGTGGCGCTTCTGGACCGGGCGTCGTCACATGTCGGCAGCGCGGGCCAGTTTATTGAAATACCAGGTCTTGAGAATGGTCGGCTGGCCCTCTCAGGTCTGATCATTTTGAAAGATGTGCCCGACAAACCGGAAGGCCCAAAGCCCGAGCCGCAGAACAGTGAAAACATAATCAGCACGGGGCCGGCGGTGCGTCAGTTTCGCCAGGGCGACAAAGTTATTTTCGCCTATTCCGTTTACAACGCACAGCAGGATCCGTCCACCCACTCGCCGCAGTTGACGGCGCAGACTCGTATTTTCCGCGACGGCAAAGCTGTCTTCTCAGGCAATGCCACGCCGGTGAATGTCATTCCTCAAGCAGACCCCAAGCGCGTTCCCAGCATCGGCCGGATGCAAATCGGAACAGAATTTTCGCCGGGCCAATATGTCCTCCAGGTTATCGTTACTGACCCTTTGGCCAAACAAAAACAACAGATCGCTTCCCAGTGGATCGATTTCGAAATCGTAAATTAGTTGAGGATCAAAAAAGCAATCACCCGAAGCTTTCGCCCCGGGTGACTGCCTTCAGCTTGCAGCGGAGTTCTCCTGTTTTGAATCTGCTGCGCGGCTGATTTCCTTTACTTGCTTGAGCGAGCTTTGAGCGCCACTGTTTCTGTTACCGGCTTGACGCCGGCGAGTTCCTGGCGGGCCGCACGTTCGCTCTTCGATCTTGGCGCCTGCAGTCCGTTACCGTCTGACGGGATCCAGGCTTCGGCGAAGTAAGAATCACTGCCGTAACGGTTGAATACCAGCCGAGCAGTCTCATTTGCTTTGCCAATCATGTTGGTCATCTGGATCATCACGCTTTTCCCATCTTTGCTGCGGAGTTGCAGGACCGCGTGGTCAGACGACGGATTGACCTGGCTGACGGTGTATTCGCCGGCCGCCATCGCCTTGTCACCCACGTTGAACTGAAAGGGAATATTGGCGACCAGCTGTGTGCGGTTACCTGTTTGCGCCCGGGCCGCCACGGCCATCGAACCGACCAGAACCATCAACGCGACTATCGTGTAAACATGTCTTTTCATCTTAGTTCTCCTTCTGTTCTTGCACCCTCCCTTACGGTCGGGTTTCTGCCGTCCTCGCGGATCGGGACTGCCGTGGCGGTTGAAGCGACCGGCGGCTTTTGATCGTGGCGTCTCTCGACCAACTGCTTCACCACTTTTGCCTTACACTTGTTAACGCGGAGGTTGAGGAGAAACTCCCTCACGGCCCGCAAAATTTTGTTGTAGAATTCGCGACCAGAGTGATGCCGGTTTTGACCGGTGATTGAACAGAGATACCTCGAACTAAGACTGATCACAGACTGAAGTCTGTGCCACATCTTCATGCAGTCCCGAGAAAACGTGACGCAGTTACTGGTTAAGTGGGGCGAGGGCGACCAAAAGGCCCTCGACAAACTTATGCCGCTCGTTTACAGCGAATTACGGCGGCTGGCCGCCAATTACCTGCGGCGCGAGCGTCAGAATCACACGCTCCAGCCGACGGCGCTGGTAAACGAGGCCTATCTCAAACTAATTGATCAGAGAAACGCGCACTGGCAGAACCGGGCACAGTTTTACGGCGTGGCGGCTCAGTTGATGCGCCGCATCCTGGTCGATCATGCCCGCCAGCACCAAGCCGCGAAACGCGGTGGGACACAACAGCAAAGACTCTCGATCACCAGCGCTGGTCAGCTGGGCGGGGACCTGGCCGCTGAGCCGGTCCTGGATTTGCTGGCTTTGCATGAAGCTTTGCAGGAATTGGCCGTCATTGATCCACAGCAGGAACGAATCGTCGAATTGAAGTTTTTCGGCGGGCTGTCCATTGAAGAAACCGCCGAAGTACTGGGGATTGGCCACGCTACGGTTGAGCGTGATTGGAAGATGGCCCGGGCGTGGCTGAGAAGGAAACTCGAATAATTTTCTTGAGGGATATTGAGCGCGAATTGCGCGTTCATAAGTAGAGGACTGTTTGGGAGTGAGACAAACTGAAGTTTGTCGAACACGATGACACCAGAACACTGGCAGAGAGTTAAGGGGATATTTCAGGCCGCGATTGAGCGCCCGCCCGGTGAGCGAGATGTCTTCCTCGCGAGCGCCTGTGGCGATGAGGCAGACTTGCGCCAGGAAGTCGAATCGTTAATTGCCTCTCATGAAAAATCCGGAGAGTTCATCGACGCGCCGGCTTACCAGGCTGCCGCGGAAATAATCATGGACAGCCGGGCCGAATTGAAGCCCGGCCAGACAATCGGGTCATACGAAATAGTTTCGTTCCTCAGCCGCGGCGGCATGGGCGAGGTTTATCTGGCGCAGGACCGCCGGTTGAGTCGCAAAGTCGCCCTCAAGATTCTTCCGGCTTCATTCACCAAAGACAATGATCGTCTGGCTCGCTTTGAGCAGGAAGCCCGCGCGGCGTCTGCGCTGAACCACCCCAACATCATCACCATTTACGAAATCCTCGAGACGAATTCGACGCACATGATCGCCACTGAATTTGTCGAGGGAGAAACTTTGCGGCAAAGGCTTTCGCAATCACGGCTGCCTCTGATGCTCTCGCTCAACATTGCGATTCAGGTTGCCGACGCGCTGGCCGCCGCGCACAAAGCCGGCATCATCCACCGCGACGTCAAACCGGAAAACATCATGTTGCGACCGGACGGCTACGTGAAGGTGCTCGACTTTGGTCTGGCCAAGCTGAGCGAAGACATGACGCCGGCGGTTTCGGCGGAAGCTCCGACGCGCCAGGTCAAGACCGGATCCGGCATTGTCATGGGCACTGCCGGTTACATGTCTCCTGAACAGGCGCGTGGAAAAGATGTGGACGCGCGCACAGACATCTTCAGCCTCGGCGCGGTGATTTACGAGCTGGTTGCCGGCCGTAAGCCGTTCGAAGGCGAAACTCCCAGCGACACTCTGGCTGCGATTCTAAAAACTGATCCCGACCCGCTGTCCCGGCATCTTCCGGATATTCCCCCTGAGTTGAATCGGATCGTCACCAAAGCACTGCGCAAAGATCGTGAGGAACGTTACCAGGTTGTCAAAGAGCTCTTGATCGATCTGCGGGCGTTGCAGCGAGAGCTCGACTTTCAGAATCAGGCAGATCACTCGCTGGGAGACCGTCGCTACCAGGCGACCAGTTCCATCCCTGCGGCTGATCCAACCTCCGCGTTCGGACATGTCGTCAGTCATCGCAGTGCAATTTCGGAAATCACTAATTCGTTGAGTATCGAGATCAAGCGGCACAAAGCTGCCACCGCAATCACTCTTTGCGTGATCATTTTGCTGGCTGCCGGTATTGTTTTTGGCCTCTACAAATTCCTCGATCGCCGCAACCGCGTCGCCCATTTTCAGAATGTAAAACTCACGCGGCTGACAAATTCAGGCAACGCAATCGACGCAATCATTTCACCTGACGGCAAGTACATTGTTTATGCGTTGAGCAATCGCAGCCAGCAGAGTTTATGGATCAGGCAGGTTAGCACCGCCAACGATAAAGAGATTGTGCCGCCGGCCCCGGTTGGTTTCTTCGGCCTGTGCTTTTCGCGAGATGGGTCCGAACTGTATTACGCAGTAAAAGCCAATCTCGACGCCGGCACGCTGTACCGCGTTCCGGTCCTGGGCGGAACAGCGGTGAAGGTTTTGGAAAGAATTGACGGCCCAATCAGTTTCGCGCCTGACGGCAAGCGCTTTGTCCTGGTACGCGGTAATTATCCAATTCAGGGAGAAAGCGCGCTCGTTATTGCGAATGTTGACGGCAGCAACGAGCGAACGCTGACAGTGCGAAAGCTTCCCGAGAAGTTTGCGCCGATCTTCTTTACCGGGCCTTCGTGGTCGTCCGATGGCCAGTTGATTGCCGCGTCGATATCCAGAGTCGGCGGTGACAGCCGAGTCGCTTTATTTAACGCCGAAACCGGCGCCGAAGTACCTTTTACGAAAGAGACCTGGCCCTACACGGCGCGGGTCGAATGGTTGCCGGACATGACCGGAATCCTGGTAGTCGCCGGCGAGCTGGCGGCCTCCGCCCAGGTTTGGCTCCTAAGTTATCCGGACGGTGAAAAGCGCAAGGTCACCAACGATCTGAACGCTTACCGCGCACTTACCACGACCGCCGATGGCCACAGGTTCACCACGGTCCAGGCTAACGGCTTGATCAATGTTTGGGTGGCTCAGGAGGGGGATGCTGCGCAGGCCGTGCAATTACCCACGGGTAACATTGGTTTCTACGCGTCGAATGGGAACCCGCTGTCCTGGACGCCAGACGGTCGCATACTTTTTATTTCCAACGAGAGTGGCAATACCGATGTGTGGTTGATGGATCCGGATGGAAAAAACCGGAAGCAACTAACGACTGGCAGCGCATTAAATACCACCCCCGTCGCGTCGGCCGATGGTCGCTTCATTGTGTTTGCGAGTCTGCAAAACGGCGTCAGAAATATCTGGCGGATGAACAGCGACGGCGGTAGCCCGACCAGGCTGACAAGTGGCCTGGCGGATGGACTCCCGGCAATCTCGCCCGACAGCAAATGGGTGGTCTACAACTCACTGGCGCAAACGAAGGGCACGCTTTGGAAGATCTCGATTGAAGGCGGCGCCCCGCAACAATTGAGCGATCATGTAGCATTCAGCCCGACCTTTTCACCTGATGGCCGGTCGATAGCTTTTCTCTTTCCTGAGTCCCCGGATCCTTTTGCGCCGCCCAATCGCATTGGCATCATGTCGTTTCCGGACGGCGCCCTCGGTAAGACGTTCACGATTCCTCCAAGTGGGACTGTTTATCCGGTGGTGCAATGGCCGGGCGATGGTCGATTGATTCATTACAGCATCAATCAAAACAACGTGACCAACATCTGGTCGCAAAGCCCCGACGGCGGTGAGCCGAAGCAGGTGACCGATTTCAAGAGCAGTGTGATGACAGGCTTTGCCTGGTCACGTGACGGGAAACAACTAGCTTGCACGCGTGGCGTGCTGGCGCGCGACGCAGTGCTGATTGCCGATCTCGGCAAGTGAAATAGGTTAATCACCAGCGAGGCAGAACTTCTGCGCTTTCAAGTTGATTCGAACATGGAGCCGGGCGGTTACGTCTTCCAGATGGCCGTGACGATCCGCGAAGCAAAAGCCGCGAGTGGACACGCAGTGGATCGACTTTGAGGTGGTGAAGTAGGCGGTCTGAATCGTGTGGAACCCGCCTGAAGATTAAGACGTGCGGCTATTCCGTCTGATGTTGTCGGTCCTCGAAGATCCGTTCCTCGCCAACCGCGCCGCTGAAGGTCGATACACAGTGCGCGAGCTGCCGCCATATTCAGGTGCCTATCCTTTTTGGAACGTAGCCAGTAGCCGCGACGTGATTTAGCAACATGATCCGCTTTTCTCGAGTGATACTAATCAACCTGTGCGTAATCGCAGGGGGCAACCATGTTGCTAATGAATCCTTCGCCCAGAACCCAAGACCGGCCGTGATCCGCCAGGGAGACAGAGTTGTACTTACTCCGGAAGCAAACGACGCTGATCTGACTGCCTTGAAAGATATGCGGGGAGTCCGGTCAATCGTTTCCGAAGGGGGACCAAATAATTGGCGTTCGCGTATCACAGACGAGGGACTGGTAAACCTTGCAGGGCTGACCGAGTTGGAAGTCCTGACCTTGCCAGATCGGAACTTTACGGATGCAGGAATATCTCACCTTCGAGGCCTGACCCAATTGAAAGAGCTTTGGTTGGATTTCAATCCGCGCATAACAGACAAAGCACTCGAGGATATCAGCGGGTTTAAGAAATTAAAGGTGCTTAGGTTTTATGGTTCGCCCATAACCGACGCCGGCCTGCATCGGATAGAAATGCTGACTGACCTCGAAGATCTGCAACTCGGACGATCGGAGGTCACCGACGTTGGCTTGTCTTACATCGCGCGTTTCGTGAAGCTGAAAACCCTGGATCTGCAAGGCACCCGGATTAGCGATGCGGGGCTTGCTAACTTACGTGGCTTACGGAATCTGGAATGGTTATGTCTGCACAAAACCAGGATTACCGGGCGCGGCCTCGAGAACCTCGAGAATCTAACGAACCTCAAGTATCTATACCTCGAGTTTACCGACGTCGACGACGATGGCCTCGCACACCTGGCGAAGATGTCGCAACTCAAGACTCTGTATCTTACGTCTACTCAAGTAACAGATACGGGAGTCTCTCACTTGCAAAAGTTTCCTGCCCTGGAGGATTTGAAACTCAATTTAACGAAAATATCAGATCTCGGGTTGTTGTCTCTGGCGTCGCTGTCCAAACTCCATTACCTGGAGTTATACGGCACGCAGGCAACGCCAACGGGTATCGCAAAGTTGAAGGCAGAGTTACCAAAGCTTGAAGTCATAGTCACAAGAAACTTCTAGCGCCAGGCCGATATGGAGTCAGACCGTCAGACGTTATTGAGGATAGACAGCGCTGTGCCTTCAAAGATCCGGCGCTTCTCGTCATCCGAAATTTCCAGACCTTCAATTGACGAAACGGCGCGATCGATCGAGCCGAGCAGGTGCGGATAGTCGCTGCCCATTACCATTCGATCGGCGCCAAGCATGTTTCGCGCCAACATCAGCATGTGCGGATTGAAGTTGACCGTGTCGTAATAAAGTTTCTTCAGATAGGTGCTGGGTAGCTCGTCGATGTTCACGCGACACTCCACGAAATCACGCCAGCCATTGTCCAGACGCTCCATCAGGTATGGCACGGCGCCTCCCAGGTGTCCGACGATCCAGCGAATATCCGGAAACTCCTTGAACATTCCGTCATAGCACATCCGCGCGACGGCCAGCGTCGTATCGAACATGAACCCGACGATTGGTCCGAGCACGTATTCGCGAAACGGATCAGTGTTCGCCGGCAGCATCGGATGAAGCAGAATGCAAAGCTTCATGCGATTCGCTTCGGCAAAGAACGGACGATATTCAGTCGACGTGAGCGGCTTGCCGCCGATATTGCTGAGCAGAATGACGCCGTTCATTTTCAATTCATCGATGGCTCGATGAAGTTCTTTCAAAGCATCATCCGGTGAATCCATCGGGATCGAAGCAAATGTTTTGAAACGCGTTGGATGCGTCGCGGCTAATTCGGAGTAGGCATCGTTTACCATGCGGGCAATCTCGGGCTGATGCTCTGCATCGGTGAAGAAAACGTTGGGTGTGGAAAGCGAGACGACTTCCACGTCGATTCCTACGCGATCCATATCTTGCAGACGTTTGGCTACGTCAGTCATCGGCGGTGTGATGCCAAAGAAGCGCGCGCCGCGAAAAGTAATGATGGTTTGGCCCGAGGGACTCTTATCGAACGAGAACTCAGAAGGCAGTTCGCGAATTTTGTCGAAATAGATGGGCGGATAGTAATGTGTGTGCAGATCGAATTTGCGAGTCACCTGGTGCTTTGCCTCAAGAGTTCATCAGGGCTATCTCATTCACACCGGGCTTCAGCCCGGTGACCGAGCCCCGACATCATAAGGAACCGTTTCAACGGTTTCAATGTGATTAGAAGAAGAGGAAACCGTAAAAACGGTTTGCCTTCGTCTTCTTTGCCAGCATGACCGGGCTGAAGCCCGGTCTGAATGAGAGGTGTTTTACGGGCCGAATGGCTTGTAGCTTGACTTCAAGGTCAATAAAGATCAGAGCTCTCAGTTCATTATCTGGAATGCCGATCCCGTCATAATGCGGCCGCCAAACATCGGCAAGTTCATCGGTTTCCCTCCCAGTGTTATCTGGGCCAAATCGATCTCGATGAGCACGCGCATCTCCGGCCGCTCGATCTGATCAGCGAGTTCACGCGCGCGATCGAAATCGATCCGTCCCAGGGCGGCGAGGGTTTGATCCAGCGAATTGATTACATTCCCCAGGTTGTTGACGCCCGGCATCACCCACTCGCCGTCTTTCAGGTATTGAAAATCGATGCCGTCAAGCACGGCCGCGGCAGCGACCAGCTCGTTCAGCTTCACAATCAACGATTGCAGGACTGAGAAACTCTGGTCGGGATCCAGCTTGAGATAAGCCTGCGCCAGACGCACTCGTCCATTTAATTGGGCCGCGGATTGTGGAGACGATGCCAAAATGATCTTCGCCTGGTTGAGCAGATCCAGAGCAGCCTTCTTATCGCCTTCAGCGGCGACGGCGTTGGCCGTCCGCAGGATGACCTCAATTTTTTGATTGAGGTTTTTGGCTTTGTCCACGAGCCGCTGGGCTTCGACCAGCTTGTTGTTGCCTTCCGCGGCACTGGCCGTTTGATTTTCCAGCTGATCCAACGTCTGCCGGCGCTGCGCGGGATCGGGAATCATCTCGGCAATCTCTTTTGCCCTGGCCAAATCGCCACCGGTGACGGCCTTCCAGGCCGCATTCTGGTAGAGCAGGGTTCGAAACTCTGGCGGGTACTTCGATGCCAGCGTCATCATTTCATCGACAGTTCCGTTCTGAGTGATCTTCTGCATCTCCTGGTACATCTTTACTTGTGGATCGAGTGTACGCTCAACTGCCTGCGACCAGTCTCGTAATTCGGCAGTTCGCGAAGGCGCATACTTCTCGACCAACGGCGCAATTCTGTCGATCTGGTGATAGAAGTTCTGCGCCGTGCTCAGCCCACTCTGGGTCTGCCTGCTTCCGCCCAACACATGATTAAGGACAACCGTGAGTAAATCACGATAAGTATCTTCGTCTGCCTGCGGCGGTTGGAAAGTATTCAAGAGATTCCAGGCATTGTTGCCGAGTTCAGTATTCCGAGCGAAGTTCTCGTTCTTAATTCGCACCACTATTTCCTGAAACAAATCCTGACCGGCCTTTTGATCCTTCTGGTAAAGCTGAGGCAGAAAAGAAATCACGTTCCATGAAACTCCACGCGCCAGATTGCTGCGCGCTAGTTTCAGCGCCGCCGCCGGATCTTTGCCGACGATCAAACCGGCGACATTCATTTCCAAAGCTGCCTCGGCCTGCGCGTTCCAGCCGCCGCGCGCCATGGCGTTGTTGTCAGACTGAAAGCGCGTTTTAGCCAGCGCTGTGATGGCCAAATCAGGATCGTGCGCGGCAATGCGCATCACCAACTCCTGGCGTGACGCACTGAGGCGATTCAAATCCTGGAACACTTCCGGATCGCTGTAGTCAATCTCTTCGATCCTGCCGGCGAGCTGATTAACGGCTGCGGCAAAAAGCGAACGCGCGCGTTTCTCGTCGCGGCTCCATAACAAGTCGGCGACCATACATTGAGCCCGCATGCGATTTGATGGAGAGTGAAGATTGCTGACTTGCTCTGACAGAGACTCAACCAGATCGAGCGCTTTCTTTTCAGTCGCCGGATCGACTTTCACGGGCGCTGTGACCGGCGGCGGCGTGGACGGACCGAAGACAGCTTGCGCCTGACACAAGCCGGGAGTGAGAAGAGCCGCGGTCAATAGGAGTAAGGAGAGAGAGCGAAACATGTGTGAACTTCCTTTCTTTCAGGCGCAGAGGTCGTTCGGAGATATGCGCCTGATTTTGAAGAACGCGGGTTAATTTTGCGCCGGCACGCCGCTTTGAGACTGGACGGACGGATTTTGGGTCCGTGCCGGTAACGGTTGCTAATGCCGCTGGTTTTGAAGCTCTCTCGGGCGCGCGCGTTTACTGACAGTCTGGCTAAACGATGAACTTATTCTGATTTGACGCCGGACTTTGAGTATTGTTCCGTAAGTTACTAGACTATTGGCGATGCCAGACCCCCAAATTCAAGAGATCCTGGAAAAAAGGCTTAACGGCGGCCGCCTCAGCACCGAGGATTGCACGGCGCTGCTTGAGTCTTACGACATCGCCAGCATTGGCGCTGCGGCCGACGAAATTCGCCGGCGTCGCCATCCCGACAATATCGTCACCTACATCATCGACCGCAATATCAATTACACGAACGTCTGCAACGTCGTCTGCACCTTCTGTGCGTTCTATCGCCGGCCTGGCGCGCCCGATACCTACGTGCGCACGATAGACGAAATCTGCGAAAAGATCGATGAAACGATCGCACTCGGCGGCACCGGCGTTTTGATGCAGGGAGGTCTGCATCCTGACTTTGGCGTCGAGTGGTATGAAGATCTTTTACGGACCCTGAGCGCAAAGTATCCGGGTTTTCAACTGCATTGCTTCTCGCCGCCGGAGATTCACAATCTGCATCTGATCTCAGGGCTCGATTACGTAACAATTATGCAGCGTTTGAAGGACGCCGGTCTTTATAGCTTACCCGGCGGCGGCGCAGAGATTCTCGACGATGAAGTGCGCAAGAAAGTAGCAACGAAATGCACGACCGATGAATGGCTCGAAGTGATGAGGGCCGTGCACAAGGTTGGTCTGCGCTCGAGTGCGACGATGATGTTCGGCATCGGTGACCGCCTCGAGCATCGCGTGAATCACCTGCGCCGGATTCGCGATCTACAGGATGAAACCGGCGGCTTTTTCGCTTTCATTCCCTGGACGTTTCAACGCGAGAACACCGCGCTGGGCCGCAAGATCAAAGACGAACCTACCGGTATTGATTATCTGAAGATGCTGTCGGTCTCAGTCCTCTTCCTCGACAACATTGAGAATTTTCAATCGTCGTGGCTGACGCAGGGATTGCGTCTGGGTCAGGTCGCGCTGCGCTTTGGCGCAAACGACATGGGCTCGATCATGATTGAAGAGAACGTGGTCTCAGCTGCCGGCGCGCACAACCGGGCAAGTGAGGAGATGTTACGTTACTTGATCAAAGAGGCGGGCTTCATTCCGCAACAGCGGGACATACTCTACAAGAACGTCAATCGCCAACCGCCATCCGATGATCGTGAGTTCAAAACCCAGCTTGCGAAAGCGAATCTGATAGCGGTTAGCTAAAGCAAGGCTCTTTACCAACAAAAGTTGACTCCCACCATGACAAAGAAAAAGGCAAACCTAACGTCGGGCCAAGATTCCGGTGTTGGCGAGTTGAAGTTGCCGCCCGGTGTGAAGCTTGTGTGCACTCTGCGCGGACATAAAAGTTGGATTACACGCGTCGCATGGTCGGGGGACGGTACACTGCTCGTGTCGGCTTCGGGTGATGGAACCGTCCGAATTTGGAATCCGAAGACAGGCTCGTGTCTTAAGACGTTGCGCGGGCATAAGGGGCCCGTTTGGGCAGCGGATGTGGATGTCACAAGCGGAATAGTAGCCAGCGGGGGTGCCGACGACACAGTGCGTCTTTGGGACATCGCAAGCGGTCGACCTTCGCGGAATTTGAAGGGCCACGAAAGTGGTGTGAGAAGCGTTCTTTTCTATGCGAATGGAGCGAGGCTGGCGACTGGGTGTGAGGATAAGACTGTAAAATTATGGGATGTGCAAAGCCGTAGGCTAATACGCACCTTGAAAGGTCACGAAGATGGTGTATTCGCCGTTGCCATGGATCCGCAAGAGGGATTACTCGCGAGCGCCGGTGTGGAACGCAAAGTACGACTTTGGGATGTAGCGACCGGACAATGCGTTCGAATACTAACTCCAGGAGACTCAATCTGCTGGTCTGTGGCGTTCAACAACACGGGACAAATTCTAGCGGTGGGTGGCACGAGCAAGACGGTAACCTGTTGGGACGTAGGCTCGGGGAGGTTACTTCGGTCAATTGAGGGACATACGGAGACGGTCATTTCTGTGGACTTCTCACCTGACAGCAACCTCATAGCTTCGAGAGGAGGAGCACCAGCAGACAACAGCATCCGCATCGCAAAGAGTGATGGCACGTCCATTCTCGTCAATGTTTTTGAACGGACGGCGGGGTACTGGCCCGGCTTGGCTTTCCATCCAACATTGCCATTACTCGCCACCGTGGGATCAGAGCCCGGCCTGCCGGCAGAGCGATCGGATCGTGAAATACTCATCTGGGAATTGGATGTGGATACGTTGTTTGGTGAATTGCCCACTGTTGCTACAGGTCATTATGTAAACGCTAAGGTTGTATTACTTGGCGATACAGGGGTGGGTAAGTCAGGCCTAAGTTTGGTGCTCAACGGTAAGCGATATAAAAGAACCGATTCTACTCCCGGCCGCAAGGTATGGACATTTAGTTCGCAAGAAGTCGTGTTGGACAAGAAACTGAAAAGGACCCGCGAGGCGCTCCTTTGGGACTTGGCCGGGCAGCCTGGCTATAGGGTGATCCACCAACTGCATTTGAATGAGGTGGCGGTGGCCCTGGTAGTGTTCGATGCTCGCAGCGAAACCGATCCGCTTGCAGGGGTCCGTCACTGGGAACGTGCGCTTCGGCTTGCCCAACAACGCCAGGCATCGCCGGTGCCAATGAAAAAACTCCTCGTCTCAGCCCGCAATGATCGGGGTACGGTTTCGGTAAGCAAAGAACGGCTTGGCGCGCTGCTCAAAGAGTCTGAATTCGATGGGTACTTCGAAACCAGTGCGAAGGAAGGATGGCAGATAAAGGAACTTCGGCAGGCGATTGAACAGGCAATCCCCTGGGATGATCTTCCCGAAGTTTCGTCCTCAATCTTGTTTGCCGACATCAAATCGTTCCTCTTGAAAGCCAAGAAGACTGGCCGTTTGGTCGCACCTGCCGGTCAGCTTTACGATGATTTCGCCCGTTCGCATTCAAGTGCGGTAAAGACAGAGCCGAATTTGTCTGACCAGTTCGACACTTGCATTGGCAGGCTGGAAAACCGCGATCTGATTCGCCGGTTAAGTTTCGGTGGCTATGTGCTGCTCCAACCTGAATTACTGGATGCTTACGCCTCAGCGATGGTGAACGCGGCGAAGGAAGAGCCGGACGGTCTTGGTTCCATCGCGGAAGAGGCAGCGTTGGCTGGGCAATTCTACGTGCCGAAGGAACAGCAGATTCTTGATCGTGCGCAGGAGCAGTTGCTCTTGCACGCGACGGTAGAAGAGTTGGCGCGGCACGACCTGGCCCTCAGAGAAAGTGCAGCCGATGGTCGTTACCTGGTCTTTCCGTCCCAGTTCAATCGCGACTACGAAGCCGCGCCCGAACCAAAGGGAAAGGCACTCGCCATAACGTTCGACGGTCCAGTCCAAAGCCTTTACTCAACGCTAGCTGTGAGGCTCGGCCATAGCGGACTCTTTACGACGGGCCGCGCTGAAATGTGGCGTAACGCGGCAGTATTCACTGCGAAGGCTGGCGGCAAGTGTGGTCTGTATTTGCATGAATTCGAGGAAGCTCGCGGACGGTTGGTGATCTTTTACGATCAGCATGAAGGACAACAGGCCAGCGACGAAACGCGATTCCATTTCGAGGAGTTTGTTGAGGCCCACGCTCAACGCCACGCGCTCACTGGAACGGTTGATTTGGTGCGGTTCTTTGTCTGCTCGAACGGCCACCCAGTTCCCGACGACTACGTGAAGCTGCTGAGTGATCAGGGCAAGAAGCTATTTGATTGTCCTTGCGGAGTAAAGGTTTCGCTTGCTGCGCCAATCGAGCGGCTTAAGTTCGCTTCAAAAGTTGAGGCGATGGATCGATCTGCGGATCGTCAGCGTGAATTTGAAATGTTCGTTGAATCGGCGCGTGGGGAGACGAGCACGCCCGGCTTTACGCAATGGGCAGGCGACGATCGCGTAACACTGGCCATGGTCTTCACTGACGTCGTCGGCTCGACCGCGTTGGGCGAAGAGCTCAAGGATCCGGGAATGAACGAACTTCGGAGAGCGCATTTCGCGCAGAGTCGGAAGCTAATCGAGCAATACAAAGGACGCGAAATCAAAACCATCGGCGACAGCTTTATGGCCGCATTCAAAAACGCGGGTCGGGCATTAGACTATGCGTTGGCTTTGCAGGCCGAACCGGGTCATGAGAGGGTAGAGATCAGAGCCGGGATTCACTTCGGCGCTATGACAGTAGAGGAGAATGACGTTTTTGGCGGGACCGTGAATTACGCCGCTCGTGTGGTGAGCGCGATCAAAGGCCCTGAAATTTGGTTGAGCACCCAAGCCAAAGAGGATTTGGAGAGCGGCGGGGCAAAGCAGCACGCACAACTAAAATGGAAACGGAAGGATGGCGTGAAGATGAAAGGCTTCAACGGTTTGTTCACGCTCTGGTCGCTCACCAAATAAGAATCTACGTTAAGCTGACTTCGATCTACGCTTCTTCCCACCAAACTCTGCCAGTCTACTCAAGCGATCCGGTTGCTCGCGCTCCGGGGTCTCCACCAAAACAGGTTCCATCCTGGCGGCGTTCGCCAGCAAGCCGGCACCTTCCGAGGTTGGCTTCACTTTGGAAATCAGCACGCGGGCGACTCGTTTTGGCATTAACAGTGGCGCGATCGTGGCTGCTGATTCCGCGAGTTGCACGATGTCACCGCCACCGCGCCAGTGCTGGCGAACGACCAGGTCATCGGTCCGGTCGATCAAGCGCAGCAGTGTCAATGCGACCAGGAATAGATCGTCAACCTGCCCAATGAACGGAATCATGTCCGGGATAAAGTCGAACGGAATGATGGCGTAGATTACCGCGCCGGCAAACAGCGCCCGCTCAGTGCGCGGCACACGCGAATCGACCATCAGCTTGGCGCTGAGAACTACCATGTTCGGAAGGAACATGAGCAGGTTCTTCATACGGCTTCTTAGTTTGGTGTTGCTAACCTTCTTGACGCTGCTTTTTCCCATTGGCTTACTCCACATCTAGTGCCTGAGGTCAGTACCGGGAGCGGTAGCGACCGGGTAACCACTATCATCGCTTCACCCGGTCGCTACCGCTCCCGGTACTGACTCCATGCTACCTCTTACGAGTATCAATGGTGCCCTAGTTCACAAAAAGGCGCAAAGACCGGAGTGCCCAGCATAGTCACTTAATCTTCTTGCCCGTTGTTTTCCGCCCGTTTTGACTCAGAGTCATGGCGGTCACGTTGCCCGCGCCATCCTTTATGAAGCTTACCTGCGCCGAAACGACTTTGAGATAGAAGTCAGTTTCGGACGAAGGAAACAGCTCGAACTTTTGCTGGCCCGTCGCCTGGGTCATCAGTTTTCCGTCTTCGCTCGTAATCTTGATTATGAACGTCGGCGCTATTTCATACTCTCCGGCATACGAATCGAGGATTTTGGGATCTACTTTGACTTCCTTCTGCGTGCCGGTTAACTCAGCCAGCTTCGCCGTGGCGTTCGTGTTCTTCGGATCCAGCTCGACAGACTTCTTGTAGTTCGCAATCGACAAATCCTTGTCCCCATGCACCAGGTAACCTTCACCCAGGCTGTCGTACGCATTGGAAGACTGCGGATACATCTCGACGTTCAGCTTGAAGATTTCGATTGCCTCGGTGACCTTTTTGATTTGCAGGAGTTGGTAGCCGAGCTGGTTCAACTCGGTTTCGCCAAAGTTGTATTCGCTCGCAGTTTTGTCGGCTTTCAATTCGCGGTATTGCGCGATCGCGGACGCTACGTCTTTTTCGGAGATTGTGTTCATCACAGTTTCAGCAATCGACCGTTTGGGGTTGTCTACCGGCTGATCGCAAAGAACACTCATGATTCCCCGAGTTATGTCGCCCAGGTGTTGCCCGTCCTCAGCGTTATCAAGCAGGACGATCAGACGCTTTTCGTTTGTCATGCGTACGATTACCGTGCTGAAACCGTTGATGCCGCCGTTGTGTTGAATTACCGGCACGGCAAGTTTGGTGGGTGGCGCTAAGGTCGTTTTAGTAATCACAAACCCATACCCATAGTTATTCAGGTTCGGCTTGAACATCAGGTCTTTGGATTTCGCGGTAAGGACCCTGTCGCCGTACAGTGCCTGATCCCACAAGTAGAGATCTTCCACAGTTGAATAGAGCGAACCTGCCGCGTAAGGAATGCTCATGTCGAGATAGGCTGCAGTCTGGTAGCCCTTTGGAGTTCTCGTGTAGCCGGTTGCGCGCTTGTTGAGGATTGTCCCCCAACGGTCATAACCGCTGTTCTTCATTCCAAGTGGATCGAAAATACTTTCTTTCAGGACCTGTTCGTAAGGTTTACCTGTGACTTTCTCAATGATCGCGCCCAGCAGAAAGTAGCCGGAGTTGTCGTAAACAAACTTTGTCCCTGGTTCAAATTCGAGCTCACCGCTCGCATACTTTTTGATGAAGTCGTCGACCGTAAAAGGATTGCGGCTGACATTCTGAAAAAATCCGGGCAGCGACGTGTAGCTGGGAATTCCCGACGTGTGACTGAGCAAATTATGAATCGTGACTTTGTTGCCGGTGTCCTTGCGATAGTCCGACAGATAGTCAGTAAGCTTGCCGTCAAGCTTGATCTTGCCCTGCTCAATCAACTGAAGAATCAAGGTGGCGGTGAACTGTTTGGTGATCGAGCCCAGACGAAACTTGGTATCGGGGGCGTTCGGGATATTCCACTCCATGTTCGCCGGCCCGAAGCCTTTTTGGTAAAGCACCTTGCCATTGTCCGCTACCAGCACCGACCCATTAAACTGTCCGTATGTGTGATAGAGCGACACGAGGCTGTCGATTTTGTTCGCCTTGCTCTGGGCCACGGCTGAAACCTGGAAAGCCAGAAACAGCGAGAGCAGGAAAGCGCGTCGATAAGTTTGCGAAGTGAGTCTCATGGTTTGCGGCTCCTTGTGCTAAAGATATCAGGATGCAGAGAAGGCCGGAAATCGCGGCGTCAAGTATCCTGATACGCGGGCACTCTGAAACTTGTTCCCTGCTTTCTGCTCAGTTAGACTCCGAGGTCTGAAAGGCGATAAGACTCAAATGTCGATACTCGATCAAATCCGACAGCGTGCCGCCGCGAATCCCCAACATATCGTCTTACCGGAAGGCGAAGACCCGAGAACCGTCATCGCCGCAGGCAGTATCGCGCGCCAGCATTTGGCGCGGATCACCGTGCTGGGCAATGAAGAGAAAGTCCGGGCGGCAGCGCGCGATGCGGGCGCCGATCTTGGCGGAGTGGATCTGATTGATCATGTGCGCGCGAACGATTTTGACAAAATGGTGGCGTTGCTTTACGAAGCTCGACGCGCCAAAGGATTGACGCTTGACGAAGCGCGTTCGGCGCTTCGCGATCCGCTCTATTACGGCAATTTGATGGTGAAAGCGGGCCGGGCGGACGGTTCAGTCGCAGGCGCCACCAACACCACGTCGCACACTGTGCGGGTAGCCTTGCATTGTATCGGCGTTCGTCCCGGATTCAGACTGGTTTCCAGTTTTTTTCTGATGGCTTTGCGGGATCCGAACATCGGCGAGAACGGCGCGATGATTTACGCCGATTGCGGCGTGGTGATCGAGCCGAACGCAGCCGAGTTGGCGGAAATCGCCATTGCCTCGGCTGATTCATGTCGCGCTTTGTTGGGAGCCGAACCGCGCGTGGCAATGCTGTCTTTTTCAACTAAAGGAAGCGCTAAGCATCCGCTGATCGACAAAGTGGTAGAAGCCACGAAAACCGTTCGCGCGCGCGCGCCGGAAATCGAAATTGATGGCGAGTTGCAACTCGATGCTGCGCTCGTTCCTTCAGTGGCCCAATCGAAAGCTCCCGGTTCCGTTATCGCAGGTCGGGCCAACGTGCTGATCTTCCCCGATCTTCAGGCCGGGAACATCGCTTACAAACTTACCGAACGGCTCGCCGGAGCGACCGCCATTGGGCCTATTCTGCAAGGGCTTGATAAGCCGGCGAACGATTTATCCCGAGGCTGCAAAGCGGAAGACATCGTCGATGCAGTCGCCATCACTGCGGTGCAAGCTCAGGCCCGCAAGGCCGCAGGTTAAGACTATTCGCGAAATTGTTGGGTGCGGGGCAACTTGGGCCTGCGTTCGCAAGCATCATAGCTGCGTCTACAATCCAAAAACGTGAGGTTGCTGGCCGGTGCGTCTTTCACTTTTCCTTATTCTGCTCATTTTGGTTGCCGCAGCCTCTGTCGCGGCACAGACTCCCAGACCTTCACCGACGCCAAAAACCGAAGATCAGGACCAGGTGCGGGTGTTCACGGAAGAGGTTCGTCTGCCCGTGGCCGCCCGGGACTCCTTCGGTCATTACGATCCAACTCTCAGCATTGATGATGTGCTCGTGCTGGAAGACGGCGAGCAACAACAAATTCGCAGTGTGCAACACCTGCCCACCAATGTTTTGTTGCTGCTTGATCTGGGCAATCAACTCGGTTTGAAAGACACAAACCTTACGCGGCAGGTCGCCATGGGTGTGGTCTCTGCGCTTTACCCTGGAAATAAGATTGCGATTATGCAGTTCGCTTCCCAACCGGAGCTTTTGCAAACCTGGACCAACGACCGGGAAGCCATTGCCAAAGTGCTTAAGACGAAACTGAAATCCGGAAAGAGCAGCAGACTTTCAGATGCGATCGTGGCCGCGGCGGCCCAGTTCAAGGATATTCCCCCCGGGACACGTCACATCGTCATCATCACTGACGGCGTCGAAGCGCCGGGTGCCCGAGTCTCGATCGCCACCGCCATGAAACAATTGAATTCGGTGCAGGCCAGCGTTCACATCATCAGCTACACAGTGCTCGAGCGGCAGGCGTTGCAGACGCAAACCAAGGTGATTAGGGGCGGCGACGGCGTTCAGCGTGACGGCAATCCGGGCAGTAATCCGGTCGCTAATGGAGATCCGACAATGCCACCTGGGAGCACGCGGACGCCGAGCTTCAAGATTGGATCAATTGATACGGACGTGGCGATGCGACGCAAACGGAAAGAATACGAGCGTGCGACGCGCGAGAGCGAAACGAAACTCGCGGAGATCGCTGATGAGAGCGGAGGACAGATTCTTCTTCCCGCGTCCACCAGCGAGGTGTTGGCGCAAGCAACCGTTGTCGCTCAGGACATCGGGTCGCAATACGTGGTGACTTACCGTCCCACACATCCGTTGGCGGCGGCAAAAGCGGGCGAATACCGAAAAGTCGAGGTCGCTTCGCGGCGCGTGGGTTTATATTTGCGGAGCAGACGTGGATATGTCGTGCCCTAATTAGAAAGTGCGGGGTTCGGGTTTTACTTTTCTAAAGCCTGAACTGCGAACTCTCAGCTTGCCGGCGCATTTAGTTGTGATTCGATTTCCGTTGCCAGGTGCTGCCAATCAGAAGCCGCGGGTTTCTGGATTAACGACTGCCGCCTGAGCTCATCCCAATCTTCCTGCGGCACACGGTGAAAAGCCTCGACGACTTTGGGATCGAACTGGCGTCCGATCCATTCGCTCAATTCTTCTGCGGCAGCCTGGTAAGGCCGTCCCTTGCGATAGACGCGATCACTGGTGATGGCGTCGAACGCATCAGCGACTGAGAAGATTCGCGCGCAGATATCGATCTCTTCACCCTTAATTCCCAGCGGATATCCGGAACCGTCCCATTTTTCGTGGTGTTGGGCGACGACTCGCGCCGCGCCTTCGAGAAATTGTATCCCGCGCAGGATTTGCTGACCGTGCAATGGATGTTCGCGCATCTTGATCCACTCTTCATCGGTCAGCTTCGCCGGTTTGCGCAAAATGGCGTCAGGGACGCCAATCTTACCAATGTCGTGCAGCAACGAGCCGAACTCGAGCGCTTTCATTTCTTTACTGCTAAGCCCGTACTCTCGGCCGAGACGCAGACTGAAAGTCACCACGCGTTCTGAGTGACCGTGCGTTTCCGCATCGCGAGTCTCCAAAGCCGAGGTCAATGCCCGCAGCGTCGAGCGATAGGCATTTTCAAGCGAGTTCAACGCGTCATCCAATTCAGCGGTGCGTTGCGCAACCAGGTCTTCCAGATGATTTTCGTAACGGCGCTTGGCGGCGATCAATTCGTGATGGTCCAAAGCGCGGGAAACTGCCGCTTCGGCTTGTCGCAGATCAAACGGCTTCATCAAGTAGTCGAAGGCGCCGAGACGGAGCGCGTTAATGGCGCTCTCGATTGTCTGCATCCCACTGATCATCACAATCACAGTGTCCGGCGAAACGACCTTTACATGCGGGATCATCTCTAAGCCGCTCATGCCGCTCATGGTGATGTCGCTAATTACCAGTTGGTAGTCATTTTCGCGCAGTTCGGCGATGGCGTCTTCGGCTGATGCCGCCTCTCCGCACTGGTAGGGTCCCGACAGAAGATCGTGCAGAACGCCACGAACTTCCGCTTCATCATCGACAATCAGCAGCCGAGGCTTGGCGACAGTTTTACTCATAGTTGTTTACAAAGAAGTAGCTAGACAGCTTTGGCAAAAACACTTGGGGATTACAGACTCTGGGAGGAACTGACGGACTGAACCGGTCTTAACCTCTACCGGTGCAGTCATTGTACAACGTTGAAACAGATTTGCCAACACTCTTTTACGTGGAAATTTGGGCGCATTTTGAGCTTATTGTCCTAATTTCAGGTGGGCGAGGACCGAACGGCTGGTTTGGTTGACCCTTTCTTCGCGCTCAATTAATATGGCGTCCGCGAATCCCGTTCGGGCCGGAGTGGCGAAATTGGTATACGCACCAGACTCAAAATCTGGCGAGGTTCACTCCTCATGAGAGTTCGAGTCTCTCCTCCGGCACCACCTTCAGATTAAGTTCAGAGGTTAAAAAAGGGCTGAACGTCCTGAGACGTTCAGCCCCTTTTTGATTTGGCCGCAGCAGTCTCTACTTCACCCTGGGATCAACGTCACCTGCCGGACTGCTGGGCGGAGCATCAGGATCGGCGACGGCCTGGCCTGCCGGTGAAATACCATGGGCCTTGATTTCGTGTTCAGTGTGACGGGACATCACACTGTGCCGCCGGCCGTAGAGGAAGTAAATCAAGAGTCCGACAACCAGCCAGCCAATCAACCGATACCAATTCTCAGCCGGGAGCGAGAACATTAAGAGCAAGCACGTACCAATTCCGAGAATCGGAACCAGCGGAACAAACGGTGCCCGGAATGGACGAACCGCGTCGGGATTGGTCTTGCGCATGACCAGGACAGCGCCACAGACAATGACAAATGCGAACAGGGTTCCAATGCTGGTCATCTCTGCCAAAAGACTGAGCGGCAGGAATCCCGCCATTGCGGCGACGAATAAACCGGTGAGGATCGTCGACTTCCATGGAGTGCGGAACTTCGGATGGATGTCGCCAAAGAAACTGTTGGGCACCAATCCGTCTCGGCCCAGCGCCAGCATCACTCGCGGCTGGCTTAACATCATCACCAGCAGTACGGATGTGATTCCGGTCATCGCACCTGCCGCCACCAGATACTGCATCCATGTCAGCCCAACACGTCGGAACGCATCTACGACCGGGGCGTCAATATTGATGTCTTTGTACGGAACCATTCCGGTCAATACGGCTGAGACGGCGATATACAGAATCGTGCAAATGATCAAAGACCAAATGATGCCCTTCGGCACATCCTTGGCCGGATTGCGTGCTTCTTCCGAGTGCACTGAAACCGAGTCAAATCCGATGTAAGCGAAAAAGATAATCGCGGCGCCGGCAAACATGCCCAGCGGTTCGCCGCCTTTTGCGGTCTGCCCGAGAATTGTGTTGCCAAAGAAGCTAACGCCCGTGTAGCCATACGGCGCGAACGGTGTCCAATTCGCTTTGTTGATGAAGAAGACACCGATGCCAATCACCATCAGCACGATAACCAGCTTCACGGCGACCATAAACGCATTAAACGACGCGCTCTCCTTGATACCTTTCACCAGGATGATCGTCAGTGCGAACGTGATCAGAATCGCAGGCAGGTCGAAGTACGATCCAGTCGCTACGAAGCCCGTGTGTGGACAACCCGGCCCGGTGCTCACGCAGAAATTAATCGGCGCCGTATGCACGATGTCAGGAACCTTGAAATGAAACAGCGGTGTGAATTCCTGAAAGTGCGCCGACCATCCGTGGGCGACTGTGGCTGATCCAACCGCGTATTCAAGAATCAAGTCCCAGCCGATAATCCAGGCGAAAAGTTCGCCCAGTGTCGCGTAGGCGTACGTATAAGCAGATCCGGCGACCGGAACCATGGATGCAAATTCTGCGTAACACAGGGCGGCGAAAACGCAGGCGAGTCCGGCCAGCACGAACGACAGCATCAGCGCCGGTCCCGTGCGATCGTGCGCGGCGACACCGGTGAGAATGAAAATGCCGGTGCCGATAATTGCGCCCACGCCGAGCGCGGTCAGTTGGACGGGGCCCAGAATTCGGTGCAGCCGGTTCTCGCCCTTCATTTCGTCGAGCAACATCGCCAGCGGTTTTGTTCTAAAAAGTTGACTAGCCATTCCAGTTAGCCTCCGGTAGTTGGTGGTACAGACTTCAGTCTGTGTTCTAAGTCGCGGCTGAACCTGTTTTCTTCATACGAAAACTTACGCTCATCCAATAATCAGCTAATCATTCTCCAAGATAGGCTTCTTTAATCCGGGCGTCGTTGGCCAGCTCCTTTGACGGGCCTTCCATGGTAATCGATCCAGTTTCAAGCACGTAGGCTCGATCGGAATGATGCAGAGCGGCGTGGGCGTTCTGTTCGACCAGCAGGATCGTTGTGCCTTCGCTCCGGATCGAGTCGATGGCTTCGAAGATTGTGTGCACTACCAGCGGGGCCAAACCCAGCGAAGGTTCATCGAGCAAGAGCAGACGTGGTCGCGACATCAGGGCGCGGCCCATCGCCAGCATTTGCTGTTCACCGCCGGAAAGCGTTCCCGCTTTTTGATGTTCGCGTTCTTTGAGTCGGGGAAACATCTCAAAGACCTTAGCCATGTCGCCGGCTATCTGACCGCGATTCTTCTGAAGATACGCGCCCATTTGCAGGTTCTCTCGAACGGAAAGATTGGCAAATACTCCGCGACCCTCAGGGGACATCGAGATGCCGCGCGCGACCAGTTTGTGCGTCGCGGTGCCGCCGATCTCCTCGCCTTCGAAAGTGATAGTGCCTTCGCTCGGCTCGAGCAAGCCGGTGATCGTACGCAGCGTCGTCGTTTTGCCGGCGCCATTCGCGCCTATCAACGTTACGACTTCACCCTTTTCCACGTGCATCGAAATGCCGCGCAATGCTTCGATGGCGCCGTAGCTAACGGAAACATTGTTTAGAGTTAGCATATCTCGCTGGCCTGGCTAGTCCCCCAGGTACGCTTCAATCACTTTCGGGTCGTTCCTGATCTCCTCGGGCAACCCGAGTGCGATGGACTTGCCGTAGTCAACAACCTGTATTCGCTCGCACACGCCCATGACAACCTTCATATTGTGCTCGACAAGCAAAATCGTAAGCCCGAATCGGTCGCGTATCTGCTGTATCAGATTCATCAGGTCTTCCTGCTCGGACGGATTCAAACCCGCCGCCGGTTCGTCCAGCAGTAATAACTTGGGCCTGGTAGCGAGCGCGCGCACTATCTCGAGGCGCCGCTGCCGGCCATACGGCAGACTGGTACCGCCCTCACTCTTCACACTCACAAGGTCGAAGATCTCCAGCAACTCCAGGGCGAAGTCGCGATGCTCACGTTCGTCACGATGAAATCGTGGCAGTCGGAGCACGGCATCAAGCAAATTCTGCCGGGCGTGCGTGTGGCATGCGGTCATAACGTTTTCCAGCACTGTCATGCCGGGGAACAGCCTGATGTTTTGAAACGTACGGGAAACGCCAAGGCGCGAGATCTGGTAAGGCCGCAGTCCGTTTACCCGTTTGCCTTCGAAATGAATGTCGCCGGAAGTCGGTTCATAAACTCCGGTCAGCAGATTAAATATTGTGGTTTTACCCGCACCGTTTGGTCCAATCAATCCGTAGATCTCGCCGCGTTGGACCTGCATGTCCAACGCGTTCACGGCAACCAGACCGCCGAAGCGAATGGTGCATTTTCCGGTCGTCAGAACCGACCCGCCATTCATAGAAGTGCCGGCAGTCGCGGTTGTCGAGTTCGTAGTCATTAAACTTTCCCCTTGTCTGTTGAGGGACGAGTTTCACGCTGGTCGGTTCGTTCCGTGCCGCCGGACGGTCCACCGCTCGGTTTGTTGTTCCTGAATCGGTCCCGCAATCGCAGGCCCAACTTTTTGAAAACATCGGTATTGCCCAGCAACCCCTGCGGTCGGGTAATCATTAACACGATCAGCAATAGCGAGTAGATCACCATGCGATATTGGGCGAAACCGCGCAGCGCCTCGGGCAAAACCGTCAGCAAGATAGCCCCCAGCACTGAGCCGACAATTGAGCCAAGACCGCCCAGGATAATCATGATGAGAATCTCGAACGACTTAATGAACTCAAACGACTTGGGATTAAGATAACCGTCAAAGTGCGCCAGGAGTACGCCGCCTGCACCGGCTAAGGCTGATGAGATGACAAAGGCCATTACCTTATAACGAGTGGTGTTGATCCCCATCGCTTCGGCCGCTAGTTCGTCTTCCCGGATGGATATTAATGCGCGCCCGAAATTCGAGTGGACGATGTTGTAGACCATGGTAATGGTCACGATTGCGATTAGGAAAATCCAGAAGAAGCTTTTGACTATAGGGATCCCCGAATAACCCCGCGCGCCACCGATCGCTTCGATATTATTAAGGAACACCACTATGATTTGTCCGAAGCCCAAAGTCACAATGGCAAGGTAATCGCCCTTCAGGCGCAGGGAAGGAACGCCGACAAGAAGGCCAGCTACCGCGGCCACGGACGCTCCGATCAGGGTAGCGATGGTTAGCACCAGTATCCATCCCAGAGTGCCATCACCCAACGCCGCGGCTATCCTGACTCCGTAGTTGACTGAGAAGTAGGCCGATGAGTAGGCCCCGACTGCCATGAAGCCAGCATGCCCAATTGAAAACTGACCCGTGAAACCGTTGATGAGATTAAGCGAGACGGCTAACGTAATAGCGATGCCTGAAAGCATCATTATGCGAGCCACGTATGGGTTGATCAATCGTCCGTGGAAAACAAAGTCGAGGCCGTAAAGCAGTCCGAGCACTGCGAGGGCGATCAAAAGATTGCGGACAAAGCGAGACATAGGAATCAGGAGTCAGAGCACAGAGACTCAGCGGTCAAAGAGAGGATTCAAGATAGCGTCCTTCTGACCCCCTTGTTCTGAATTCTGGTGTCTGCATCATCAGACCTTTTCCTGCACAGTTGATCCGAGTAAACCGGAAGGACGAAACAGAAGAATCAAAATCAGAATTGCGAACGCGACGGCGTCTTTGTAGGTTGGCGATAGATAGCCAACCACCATCGTCTCGGTAATGCCGATTAACAGGCCACCCAGCACCGCCCCTGGGATGTTTCCAATGCCGCCTAACACGGCCGCGACGAATGCTTTCAACCCTACCAGGATTCCCATCAACGGGTCGACGCGCGGGATTCGGATTGCCACCAGCACCCCGGCTGCCGCTGCCAGTGCCGAGCCCAACGCGAAAGTGAAGGCGATAATGCGATCGGTGTTGATTCCCATTAACTTCGCCGAATTCAAATTGAACGAGACCGCTCGCATTGCTCGTCCCGTCTTAGTACGGAAAACAACCAACTGCAACGCGATCATGAGGCCGAAGGCGATTATCAACACGACGATATCGGCAGTATTGATGCTGGCGCCCGCGAAAAGATCAACATTGCGTTTGCGGAACAGTTCGGGAAAGAACTTTGGGTCGGCACCGAAAAGCACCTGACCACCGTTTTCAAGCAGCAGCGACACGCCAATGGCGGTTATGAGCGCGGTCAGACGCGAGTACTTACGCACCGGCCGGTAGGCGAAGCGCTCTATGATAACGCCCAACGCGGCGCAGATCGCCATCGCCAAAAGCATCACCACTAACGCAGTTATTAGTGAAGGTTGCAAAACACCGCCACCGATTAACCCGTGGGCCAGCATGCGGCCGAACACATTTGACTCAGGGTTCCCCATCAGCATTTGCGCGCCCCGCAAGCCGATGCCACCAGCGATGTAATAGCCCATGAAAGCCCCAACCATGTACACGTCTCCGTGCGCAAAGTTGATCAGCCGCAGAATTCCGTAGACCATCGTATAGCCGAGGGCGATCAACGCATAGATCGCCCCCAGCGAGATGCCGTTAATCAACTGTTGGACAAAAGTGCTCATTCAATCGAGGTGGTCTTAACAAACTCCTTTTGACCTTACTTGGTTGGAGCCGGCGATGACGCGGGACTTGCCGAAGACGCGGGGCTTCCCGAAGTTGCGGGAGAGGCGGTCAGCACCGGCATGGCCGCGCCCTCCACCACGACGCGTTCGCGCACAGAATAAATGCCGCCGTCCTTGATCTCAATCATGACGATTGGCTTCACAGCGTCGCGGTTCTCGTTGAAGGTGACCCTGCCGGTAACACCGGGGAAGTCTTTCGTGGCCGCCAGCGCGTCACGGATAGCTTTGCCGTCGAGCGAGTTTGCACGCTTGATAGCGTCAAACATGATATGCGCCGCGTCGTAGGCGGTCGCAGCCAGCGCGTCCGGGAGAGAGTTGTATCGTGCCTTGTAGTTGGTTACAAACTTCTGGACCTGCGGATCGGTGTCATAAGGTGAGTAGTGATTGCTAAAGAAAGAACCGTTAAGCGCCGTGCCGCCGATCTTATAAAGCTGCACGGCATCCCACCCATCGCCACCCAGAAGGGGAACGTTCATTCCTTTGTCGCGCGCCTGTTTCGCGATTAGTCCAACGTCATTGTAGTAGCCCGGGACGAAGATTACTTCCGGATTCGAGCCCTTGATTGAAGTCAGCTGGGCGTTGAAGTCCTGATCGCCCTCCTGATAAGACTGAGTGAGAACAATCTCACCGCCCAACTTGGTGAAGGTTTGGCCAATGAATTTTTCGAGGCCCGTCGAATAATCGTTCTTGCGATCGACCATGATTGCCGCGCGCTTTGCCCCGAGGGTGCGAGCCGCAAACTGGGCGATCGCGGCGCCCTGGACAGGGTCGATGAAACAACTGCGAAAGATGTAATCACCCTTCCGGGTTACATCCGGGTTGGTGGACGATGGAGTCAACATCGGAATTTTGGCATTCTGCGCAATCGGAGCGGCCGCGATTGAGCGGGAACTCGCCACTTCGCCGAGGATCGCGTGGACCGCGTCCTGGGTCACGAACTTGGTGACGATGGTCGCGGCTTCCTGAGCGTCCGAGCGGTCATCCTGAACATTAAGCTCAACCTGCTTGCCGTTAATGCCTCCCGCTGCATTGATTTCATCAGCGGCCATCTTTATGCCGTTTGTGGACGAGATGCCAAAGTTGGCGGTGCTACCCGTCAGTGACATAAAGACACCAATCCTGACTTTGTCGGCGTTACCTGACGGTCGGCACCCGAATGCCATCAGCAAGCTCGCAATGACTGTTAAGCTGGGAAGGATGCGCTTCATATTGTTCTTCATAAGTTAAAGTTTCCGGCCCTCACGATTTATCTCAGTTTTGTGGACGCATAATAGCGGCGCGCCTTGGAAATAAGCAAATCATAGATGAAATCCGACTGCGCCGAGAAATCGATCCGTCGCTCGTTTGATTGAATAACCCTGCCCTGGCCAGGTATCTCCCAACAGGTTGGAGACTCTCAGCAGATAACATAAGATTAATTTCTGGTTACGTGGTTGCTTCGAATCACTTTCTGCTCAACTTCAGTTCAGGGTAAAAACGAGGCGCCGCCTCCCAGACCAGTGTCCCTGTGGGTAGCACACAATTCCTTCGTGGAAAGCCGCATAGTCAAAACGTCATGGAAAGAGCTTGATCAGCACGATGAAATCAAACTGCAAAGCCATCGCCATTACCTCGCCGGTACCCGCCGCGCTTTTGAGTGAGAGGATTTTCCTGCCTGCTTTAAGATCATAAGGTGCAAAAGACGGCTAAGCAGATCGTCTAATGATGACAGATATGAAAAAGTACATTATCAGCCCCCTCTTGTTAATCCTGATTACTCTTACTTCGTTGCTTCAAGCCTGCAGTTCGAGTGCCCAGCTGCCGCAAGCGGCTAACAGTCCGACGCCGCTTTCGTCTGCGGGCGAAGACCCTTCTCTGACGCTGGCCGTACTGGACCAGCTTTTTACGGACAAGGTATTTACGGCGGCTTTGAAATCAAAAGTACAGCTTACCGACGAGCAGATCGCGGCACTCAAAAAGAATTCGAGCGCTGAGTTGGCAAACCTTCGTTCGGCAAACGCTGCAAACCAAACGGCGGCCGCCGACGCTGCGCGGACCCGAACCCTGAAATTCATTCGTGATTTGTTGGGGAGCGAGAAGACCGATCAGCTATTGGCTCTGGCGCTCGAGCGCCGGAGCAGCCAAACGGACACCAACGCAACGAATGGTGCTGAACTGACTCAATTGAAAGGCCCCAACGCGGTGCCTCCGGACACACGCATTGTCGTCAACATTCCTGCTTTCCGCATGGACGTGTTTCGTGACGGAACGCTTTTGAAGTCGTACCGGATCGGCATCGGCTATCAGGAGTTCCCTCTGCCCACCGGTTTCCGTAAAGCAGAGATGATCATCTTCAATCCGACCTGGACGCAGCCTAATGAATCGTGGGCCTCGAGTCCTGGCCAGGTTGTTCCCGCCGGCGCGGCCGGAAACCCGCTCGGGCCAATCAAGGTCCCCATTGGCGGCGCTAATTTGATTCATGGCGGCAAAGTCCTGGCAAAGATCGGCACCTTCGCGTCTCACGGCTGCGTCGGACTGACAAACGATCAGGTCAAAGATTTCGCCAAGGTTCTGGCGGATGCTACGAATACCGAGCTGAAAGAAGAAACGATCGCTGCCTATCTGAAGAAGAGAACGCGGACACAGGTTGTGAAGTTGAGCAAGATCGTTCCGGTTGAGCTGCGCTACGAAACGATCGTCATTCAGGACGGTCAACTACATGTCTATCGCGACGTTTACAACAAGAACACGAATACGGAAGAAAACCTGCGCGCTGTGTTCGAAGCGAATGGTATTGGTTTTGAAACCTTGAGCGAGGAGCAAAAGACCCAGGGGTTGGACGCGGTAAATGCGATGTCTCTTCATCCGAAGAAGCAGCCCGCGCCGGCGGTTGTTGCCAATCAGAATGCGGTTGATAAGAAAGCCCTGGCGGTCGCCAGAAAGGCTGAAGCAGAACGCCAGCGGAAGCTGCGCAGCCAGAAAGAAATTGTGGTTGATCTCGCTTCGTTGAGCGCTAAAGGCTATCCGTCGCCGAAGGACTTGAATACCGGAGCAGGCAGTGTGACGATTGAAACCGCCGCCATTACACCGGAGCGGCCTCGCAGGAATCCAAGTCCGGCGCCGCAGTCATCGCCTCGCACGAGTCCAAGTCCGGCACCTCGACAATCACCCGCGGTGGGCCCGCCTCGCCAAAGTACTGGCGGCCCGCGGTGATCGCTTCGAAGTATTCGGAAATTCGATCGAGGATTTCGTTTACGGAATGCGAGTGATACAGCGCCGTGCGGAACAGCGCCCCGCCGTGCAGACCGCGCGTGAATTGGCCGGCGAGTTGCTTCATCCGGCCAATGGCCGCCAACTCGGGCATGTCTTCGCGCAACATGTCAAAATATTCCAGCAGCACCGCGCGCTTGTTATCCAGAGTTGGCTGGAACGGTTCGCGACCGTGCATGGCATCCTCAATTTGCCGGAAGATCCACGGATTCGCCATCGCTCCGCGTCCGATCAAAACTCCGTCGCACCCGGTTTCGCGAAAACGATCGAACGCCTGTTGAATCGTGGTTACGTCGCCGCTTCCGGAAACCGGAATCTTCACAACTTCTTTGATTTGTTTGACGAGATCCCAATTCGCTAATCCGCGATAGCCCTGCTCCTTCGTGCGGCCGTGCAAGGCGATATGTTCAGCGCCGCAACTCTCCGCCAGCTTCGCAGTGTCGACTGCATTGATCGTGTGATCGTAAAAGCCGGCGCGAATCTTAACCGTCATCGGAATGGTGATAGCCTTCTTGATCTCCTGCAGGATTGTTTCCAACCGCGGATGATCTTTTAGCAGCCCGGACCCGCCTCCGTGCTTAACAACTTTCGGGGCAGGACAGCCGCAGTTCACGTCAAGAATGTCGGCGCCAACTTCCTCAGCCATTTCGGCCGCCATACGCATGCGTTCAGGCTGACCTCCGAAAATCTGGACGGCAAACGGCCGCTCGTTTTCGTAGAAGCGCATCTGCCGTTTCGATTTTGGATTATTGCGCGTGAGCCCTTCGACTGAAATGAATTCGGAAACGGTCAGCCCAATCCCGCCGCGTGCTTTCAACAGTCGGCGAAAGGAGATATCCGTCACCCCGGCCATCGGTGAAAGCACCAGCGGCGGATTGATTTCGATATCGCGAATCTTGAAGGGCTTGATGTCGTTCATAAAAAAGCCACACGAGATTTTAACTCATGTGGCTTTGATGTCCGATAAGCGTCGGCGCCAGAAAACGCAAACTAACCGTTTGCGTTACGTTTTTACCAATTAACCACCAATTTCTCTGCGTGTTCCCAGGCCGGCACGTCCAGACGCAGAGACGCGCGCTGCAATCGGTCAGGATCTGAGAGCAAGCGACCGGCGCCGAGTGCGACCGTCGTCAAAGGATTTTCCGGCACCGTGACGCGCAGCTTTAACTCGTTTTGCAGCCGGTCAGCCATTCCTTCCAGCAAGGCGCCTCCGCCAGTCAGAATCAAGCCGGAATAATGAATGTCAGCGGTAACTTCAGGCGAGGCATCTTCGATCACCCGCCGCACTGCCGAAATGATCTCCGCCAGCACCGGCTTGAGCGCGATGCGAACTTCGCTGCTATCGATGATTATTGGCAAGGCCGCGCCGTTGCCGAGCTGCTTGCCGACAATTTCCATTTCCTTGTCCACAGGTTTGTCGTGATTTTCGTCCCAGGCTGATCCCAGTTCGCGTTTGACGCGTTCGACAATCCTTTCGCCAAACTGAACCGCATAGCGCACGCGCAGGTAATCACGAATCGCGACGTCCATGGCATTACCAGCCGCCGGAAGGCTTACCGAGCTGATCACCCCGCCTGACGCCAGGATCGCGATATTCGTGGTGCCGCCGCCAATGTCAACCACGAGGCGCGCTTGTTCATCGTCAAAATCCAGACCCGCGCCGAGGGCGGCCGCCAATCCTTCATCAATCAAGTCTACGCGCCCGGCCTTCGCATCACGGGCAGCATCCTTGACTGAGCGTCGCTCGAGTGGCGTAGCCGATCCGGGCACACCGATGACCAGGTGACTGCGTTTCGGATGATTGTTGTGCTGTACGCGACTGATTAACTCGCAGAGGAATTGTTGCGAGATCTCAAAATTATCAATCGCACCGCGTCGAATCGGCCGGTGAACCTCTGTGTCGTTTGGCTCGCGACCCAGGAGTTTGAGTGCTTGCTGGCCGACCGAAAGAATTTCACGGCTGTACTTATGAATCGCCACGACCGATGGTTCGTTCAAAACGATACCGTCGGTTGGCGTATAGACGAGTGTGTTGACGGTGCCCAAGTCAATCGCCAGGTCTTCGCTGAAGAAACCGCTAAGAATATTCATGGTTTTTTGAAACCCCACTTACTCCGAGAATCGTTAGGCGACGGAATCAAGTTGTAGAGCAAGCATTATGCCAATCGGCGGGCAAAAAATGGCAGTAAATGTCTTGAATTATCAGTGCGAATTTGATCGCGAAGAAAGGATGGTTGAAGGGCATTCGAACGCAGCGCCCGATAATCGAACGCTGTCAAGGAAGGATTACATTGATCGAGTTCAGTTCAGGGCTCAATTCTGACCGGTGTGCCCAGGGGAATAGCCTGAAAGAGTTCGCGCACGTCGCGGTCTTCCAGAGCGACACAACCCCACGTCCAGTCGCTGCCGGCCCCGTTGCCATGAATGTAAATATCGCCACCAAGACGCGTGTTTTGAAGCGGAGTCTTTTTAGCTTTCAGCGCGCCCTTGATTGCATCGTACTGTGCTTTGGTGATTAAACCCTCCCGCAGCCCTCGTGCGGCATGAGCGGCATTGGGATAACTGATTCCTAAAGAAAGATAGAAAGCACTCTTGTCGTTCTTGGTGAAGATGTAAAAATCACCTTCGGGTGTGCGTCGATCCCCCTGACGAATTTTGTCTCCGACGGGGCTTAGCCCGAGTCCGATGCGATAGGTCCGCACGAGTTTGTCATCAGAATACAAGAATAATTTTCGTTCAGCCTTCTTCACCACGATCCTGGGAGACTTAAGAATCAGGGGTTGATCCGCGGTATTCGGTGGATCCGGTGGTATTCCGCGGGGCGCCGCTTGGGGCACACCGTTAATTGCCGCTATTTTGGTGGCCGGTTCAGCCTTGACTGCGTTAGGCCCAAGCCTGTTAGCACAGGCGGTCAGCGCGAGCAGGATTGCCAGGATCAGAAGAGGTAGTTTTGATGCTGTCATCAACGTTGGCGTCGTCAGTGAATAGACCCCGCTGGTTCCATTCAAGTTCCGTTTCCTTGACGAATTTGATTGGCGGATTTGCGTGGCTGCGATAGATCTAAAGGTCGGCGGCCTCAAAACGCTTTTCGGCGATGACTTCAATCAAATCTTTTGACTCGCGCTTTGAAACGTTGCGCGCGTCGGGAACGATGAGCACGCGAAACTCAGTCTCGCGGTCAGGACGCCGAACTGCGATGAGGTCGCCTGCCTTGACGGGATGGGCCGGCTTGGCCGGCCGTTGGTTGAGCAACACCAGGCCCGCCTCGCAAAGCTTCTGAGCTATCGAGCGACGCGGGCAAACGCGACTTAATTTCAGGAAAAAATCGAGACGCATGTCAGAGCAAGGGGCAAAGGCAAGTTGCAGAAAAACGAAAGGCTAAGCGGAGAATTCTCTGCGCTTAGCCCCTGGCCTCATGCTCTTTGCCGATTTAGTTTTTGTCTTTCTTGTCCTTATCCTTTTTCTTGTCCTTTTTTACTGCGGCCGCAGGCGGCACTATCTTGAGCAACGGCGCCACCTGTGCGCTGTAACTGTCGGCGATCTTTATATACGCCTCGTTCCGCAAACTTTGAAGGTAATCTTCGCGGGCCTTTGGCGAGCGCTCCTGAGTCATCGCGCCGCGCGCCTGGTTTTCATTGAAGGTGGCGGTATTGCTTCCGGCCGTGCGCGCATCGATGCGCAGAATCTGGTAGCCCTCGTCGGACTTTAGAGGATCGCTCACGCCACCTGCTTTTAGATTCTTTATGGCGCCGGCAATGTCGGGACGAAGATCCGGTACTTGAAATAGTCCGACCTTACAAGGCTTCTGTCCGTTGTTACCCGGCCGATCCGAATAAGCTGCCGCAAGCGTGCAAAAGTCAGCGCCGCCACGAGCCTGGCCGACCAGTTGGTCCGCGCGCGTTTTTACTTCCGCTTCCTGTTTGCCTGCCAGGCTGAGAAATATTTCCGACAGATCGACGGACTCAGGTTTCAGGAACTTGTCTTTATTAGCTTCGAAATACTTGTGCAGCTCGTCAGAGGTCCAATTGTAGAAGATTTTTCGATCAACTTCGCTCTCAAGCACGGCCTGCTTCATGATCTCGACGCGCATTGTCTGCCGGGCTTCATCACAGCTGATACCACTTTGCTTCATCGCCTCGCATAACTTATCCATCGTAAGAATGTTGTTTTCTTTGGCGACTTGCAGCATGCGCTTGTTGACTTCATCTTCCACACCCTGCGTGAAGTCCAGCTCTTTGCCTTTCTGCAACAACAGCTGTTCGTTGATCAGGATCGCGATCAGCTCGGGCTTGCGCTGCTCAACCTCGGCGGTAGCTTGCTGTTCAGTCTTGCCGTTCTGCACGAGAGTTTGGATCCGCTCTCTTAGTTCGCGTTTCAATTGTGAGAGGGTGATGATGCCGTCACCGACCTGGGCTATGACTTCATCGACGATGACCGGCTCGCCTTCCTGGGCGCGAGCAAGCGACGGCGACACGAACGTTGCGATGGCGACCAGCAACGCGGCGACAATTAATTTTGATTTCACGAAAAATCTTACTCCTTTTTTAACGCTCCGGAGGGGCGAAATGTTTATAGTCACGCTTTCGATGATTAGCGCAATGGGTCGCTCCTCACGGAGCTGCTAAAGCAAGTACCCAATCCCGACTGTGAAGATTCCGCACCTAACCGTGCTGACCTGACCGATTCTAACTGTCGGCCTTGATTTGCAGCAACACGCGACGGGCCACGGCCAGCACCTCGTCTCGCTCTTCGGGACTCAACTCAAGCCGCAAAACCCCACTAGGCGCAAAGGTTGCGCCGTTCCGGCCGTGAATTAATTCCATCAAATTTTCCGGCGCCACGCGGGCTTTTTCAGCCAGTTTGATGGCAATTCCGTCCCGAATTCGGTCGATTGAAACCACCCCGACCATTTCGGCGGCCTGGCGCAGCCGCGCGTAATCAAACAGGTCTGCGACAGGTTCGGGAATCTTTCCATAGCGATCTGCGGTTTCAGCGCTGATGGCTGCGAGCGCATCTTCATCGCGCGCGGACGAGACTCGTTTGTAAGTTCGCAGCCGCTGACCCATGTCCGAGATGTAACTCTCGGGAATGGCGACATCGACGCCGAGATTGATCGAGACGGTCGGCTCATCCTCAACCTGCTCGCCGCGAAGCTCAGCCACGGTGCGCTCGAGCATCTGGGTGTAAAGATCAAAGCCGAGGGCGTCCATATGCCCGGACTGTTGTCCGCCCAGCAGATTGCCCGCGCCTCTCAACTCCAGGTCGAGCGCGGCGATGCGAAAACCGGCGCCCAGGTCCGAGAACTCGCGAATTGCCGCCAGTCGCCGCCTGGCAATCGGCGTCAGCTCTGCTTCGGCTGGAATCAGCAGGTAAGCATAAGCCCGGCGACTCGACCGGCCCACGCGCCCGCGCAATTGATAAAGCTGAGAAAGACCGTAATTGTCGGCGCGGTTTATGATGATGGTGTTCGCGCGGGGGATGTCTATCCCATTCTCAATAATGGTCGTCGCGACCAAAACATCATGCTTGTAGGCAATAAAATCGAGCATGATGTTTTCCATCTCTTTTTCATTCATTTGACCATGGGCGACCGCAATTCGCGCCTGCGGCACCAGACGCTTTACCAAAGCGGCAATCGTTTCGATCGATTCCACCCGGTTATGAATGAAGAAAACCTGACCGCCGCGCGCCAGTTCCAGCTCAATCGCAGATTTGATCACGGCATCCGACGACTGCGCGACCTGAGTCTGGATCGCCAGACGATCGCTGGGGGGCGTTTCGATCAAAGACATGTCGCGCAGTCCGCTGAGCGACATGTTGAGCGTGCGCGGAATCGGGGTCGCCGAAAGCGTCAGCACATCCACGCGTTTCTTCAGTTGCTTCAGACGTTCTTTGTGCGCGACCCCAAAGCGTTGCTCTTCATCGACCACGACCAGGCCAAGATCGCGAAAGCTGACGTCTTTCGAAAGCATTCGATGAGTGCCGATGACGACATCGACTTCTCCCGCCTCAACACGCTTGACGACGTCCTTCTGTTCTTTCGAAGAGCGGAAGCGCGAAAGCAATTCAATCTTGACCGGAAACGGCGCGAACCTTTGTCTAAAGGTATCGAAGTGCTGATATGCAAGCACCGTGGTCGGTGTCAGCACGGCAGCCTGTTTGCCATCCATCACAGCTTTAAAAGCGGCCCGCATTGCTACTTCAGTCTTTCCATAACCGACGTCGCCGCATAGCAAGCGATCCATCGGCGTCTGGTTTTGCATGTCCTGCTTCACATCTTCGATGGCCGTTTCCTGATCGGGTGTCAGCGTGTATTCGAAACCTTCTTCGAACTCGCGTTGCCAGGGCGCGTCGGTCGGGAAGGCGTAGCCCTGAACCAGCTTTCGCTCGGCATAGAGGCGTAACAACTCGTCAGCCATGTCGCGCATCGCGCGTTTGGCTTTGGCTTTCGTCTTATGCCAACCAAGACCACCGAGACGATCCAGAGTTGGCTGGTTACCCTCAGAGCTCGAATAGCGTTGGACCAGGTCGAGCCGCTCCACGGGAACGTAAAGCTTCGCTTCGTCCGCGTAGTAAAGCAGCATGAACTCGCCGCGCGGCTGTTCGGCGGCGTTCAGCTTTTCGTATGACTGACCTGGCCCGAAATCAAGCGACACCAGTCCGCCGAACCGCGCGATGCCATGATCGATGTGCACGACAAAATCATTGACCTTCAGATCGCGGAAATCGGAAAGAAAGGCCGCGGCGCGCGCGCGCCGCTTCTTCTCTCGCTTGATTACCGTGGAGCGACGCTCGAGTGCCGGCTCCGCCGCCTCGTCGAACAGATCGCCTTCGACGTGCACCAGCAGTCCGGTACGCCCGCCCCCGGCGGGAGTTCGCAACTCGAATCCACCCGAGAGCTTGCCGACCGTAATCAGTGCATCGAACGCCGCTGGGGCCTCCGCTTTGTCATCAACTGAGGTTAGTCGCGCGTTGACTTCGTATTCACGCAGGATTTCGGTGACGCGTTCGGCGACGCCGCGGCTCGGCATCACAAAAAGTGTGGTTGCTGCCGATTGCCGGCTGCGCTCGATCAGGTCGCGCGCAAGGTCCGGCAGGCGCCCGTGATAACGCATCACTGATTGAGCTTTCCAATCAATTTCATCCAGGTACGCAGGCGTCCCGCCTGCTTCGTGAGGAAAAAGGAAGAGAGGCTTACGCGGTGCTCGCTCCTTGCCCACCGAAATCTTTGGCTGCTCAGCATCCAGCGCGAGTTCCTGATCGACTCTGGCTGCCGTTCGCCCGAGCGCGCGCATTTCAATTCGCTGCATTGCCTCAATTTCGTCACGCAACTCTTCAGCAGTCAGGTAAAGCTCATCGACTCGCAATCCCAGATCATCCGCGGCATCGGTTTCGGCGTAGCGCTCTTCCAGCGTCTGAAATGCATGGCTGAGGAAGTTTTCGACCGCGACGGGTTCATCAATCACCAGCACGGCATTCAGCAGGTAATCGAAGACGTTGGCGTTGCGGTCACGATTGATGGAAATCAGCCATTCCCAACCGCCGAACTCTTCACCCTCGTCGGCAAAGTCGGTCCGGTCCCGCAACGAGCGCGCAAATCGAGGGTCACGCCAACGCTGGCGCGCGCGCGCAGCCCATTGGCGAAAGTCCGCCGGCCTGACCACGAGTTCGCGCATCGGGGCAATCTCGATCCGGGCCAACTGTGCGGTCGACAGCTGCGTTTCGGGATCGAATTCACGAATCGAATCAACTGTGTCGCCGAAGAATTCGATTCGTAGCGGCGCGTCGTATCCCGGGGGCCAGACGTCGAGGATGCCGCCCCGTATCGAGAATTCACCAATCGCGCCAATCGGATCTTCACGGACATAACCGCTCGAGATCAGTTTGTCGACGAGTTCTTCGGGCGCAGAGTCTTCGTCACGCCTGAGAATGGCGCCCGCTTTTAGAATGTCGGCTGGCGCGACGGTCCTGCGCGCGAGCGCCCGCGAGGTCAGCAGCAGGAAATCTGTGGCACGTGCATCTTGCACGTGATTCACGGGCGAGACGCCCGTGCCACTTACATCGCGCGCCAGTTGCCAGAGCGTCAGCGCGCGTTTCTCCAGGGTCTCGGCGTGCGGCGACCCGCCGGCATAAGGATCGCTTTCGGAAGCAGGCAAGACGGCGATCGATTCACCACAATCAGTCAGGCCGCGGATGGCGCAGTACCAAAAGCTGATGTCGCGTTCCCAGTTTTCGAGATCTCTCTGGGCCGGAACAGTCACGGCAAACTGTTTTCCAGTATTGCTTTGGAGCAAGGCCAGTGCCAGCGCGCGTGCTGGTCCGGCAACCAGACCGCTGATCGAAATCACTCGGGCGCCGCTATTGATTTGATCAAGCACGCCACGATACTCCGGGCTTTCAATGACGTTCTTCAGCGCGCTTTGAAGTGTCGAAGTTGTTTCAGTTGCTGTGCTCATCGAAGATAAATCTAAAGTGGCTTTGCCTTTCCGGCAGTAGCTTTTGTGAGAACTGCGGAGGTTAAGCCTCCGCGTCACCGAGGCGCAGCCTCGGGAGCAAACAAGAAACCCCAACCGGAAAGGCAGAGCCTTTTCGCATCGGGCGCCGAGCCGCAACGACCGCTGCGCATCAAACCTCAGACGCTCATCTTCATCCGCGCGATAATCCGGCTCGTCGAGGAGCCGTCAACGAATGGCAAGCTGATCACACATCCGCCGGCCGCTTCAACTTCTTCCCGGCCATGAATTTGATCGAGCGCGTAATCGCCGCCTTTGACCAAAACATCAGGCAGCAACTTTGCAATCAAAGATCGCGGCGAGATGTCGTCAAAGACCGTCACGTAATCAACTGAGCTCAGCGCTGCCAGAACCTCAGCGCGGTCGTTCTGACCTACCAGTGGCCGGGCTTCACCTTTCAATTCCCGCACCGACGCATCGCTGTTAATCGCCACGACCAGGGCATCGCCCAACTCTCTCGCCTGGGCCAGGTAGCGAACATGACCGACGTGCAAAATGTCGAAGACGCCGTTGGTGAAGACGAGTTTCTTTCCCGCGCGGCGCAGGTGCTCTCGCTCATTGAGCAACGCTTCATGTGTCAGAATCTTTTCCGGCATCGAGAACGAAACGTAAATTGTAAAGGCGCGAATCCTAAACGGCAAAGCGTTTGGCGTCGGGATATTAGCGTGTTGCCAATTTGCCAATTAGAAGGACGTGGTGGGATACTGGCTGCCCAGATTGGGACGCCCTGTCTTGAATATCGGCCCTGTATGAATTTTGTTGTGCATTTTAGTTTCGTCGAGTTTGTCAAACCGCTCAAAGCGGGGTCTATCGCGTATATCACCGCTTTTGCGCTGCCCTCATCTATCAAAGGGGAATACGCAGGCTACCTGCTGGCAACGTCTGACGCGGGTATTGAAGGAGGCACGGTACAGGCGTTACAGATAATGCTCTCAGATAAAGCTGAAGACTCAAATGCAGCTCTCGAATTGGCTAGCCAAGCATATATTACAATCCTCAACTTTCTGAAAAGAAAGCGCGTAAAGGTAGTCTGGGGAATTCTTTCGACCGCTGGATTACACGAGTCGTTACGGTACTGGAATCAGGTTACTCGTTATAGCATAACGGAGCTTAAGGAGTTAACAAAAACGACTAAGAAAAAAGAAGCAGAAGGAGTTGGATGAGCGACGAGGAAACCAAAATAATAAATAACCCTCGCTCATTAGAGGGAAGATTGGAAAGATTGTTAGCCCAACTGGAGGGCTATGATTCACGCCTTACTGCACTAGAAGAGCGCAATGCCGAGACGTTGAAATCCTTTCAGCAGATGATTGGCGAGTTTCGGGACATGCGTGACAACGTCAATGCGTACCTTGCCAGCTTTGACGAGAAGCTTACCGTTCTCAATGATGATTTGCTTAAAACCAGAGCGGATCAACGCACACTTGAACGGCGCATACGGAAACTTGAGGTTGAGGATCGCCCTCAAGTCGTGACGCAGGATAAGGGGTTCTAAATCTACGCAGTCAGCAAATCTTCAATTGTCCAAATCGTTTTCGTAATTCCCTGCGCCATGCAAGGCGTACATCTTAAGCTTGCGTGATAGCGGCAAAGGTTGTGATACGCAATCGCCAACGCGATCATTGCCCGATGGTTGCTCAGCTTTTTGGAATAGCTCAGCGTTAAGCGCGTGAAGCGTCGCGCCATCATTCTCAATTCCAAATTGAATCTTTCAACGTGGCTCGTAGAAACACGATCCATATCCGGTCGTCCGAAGATTGCCTTCTCTCTAATCGCCGTTACTTTTCTTGGCGAGTAGCGAGTATCAAAATCCTCGTGATTCGCATAGGTTTTGATCTGTTGTGCAAAGCTAACCCGATCCCCCAGCGTCAACGATAAAGCAAACGGATAGCACGGCCAGCCGTCAGCCGAAATCTGATACTCGCCACTCGTGGCGTCACTTAACCTTTCCGCAAACTGAATTGTATTCGTTTCGTCACGCTCGCCTACGTGCCACGCCAGAACGACTTTTGAGGTTGTCTCAAGCGCGATGTATGTCCACTTAGAACCCGCCTCTTCGTCTTTGATGCCCTTGCGCTCTTTGTGGCGGTCGTGGCACTTCACGTAAGACCAAACTTCATCAATAGCAACGTGGTCAACTTGAATGTCTTTGATCATCTTTTCCATTAGTCGCTCGCACTTCTCACCCGCGAGAACCAACAGATTCAAGATTGTTCGTTTGTGCAAACCTGTCACGCGCTCAACGCTCGCAACCGCGTTACCCTCAAGCAAAAGATGTAGCGCCATGACGGCCTTCTCCATCGGGATACGCATATCATCAAGCGGCTTGTCCTGCGCTTCGCTGAACGTTCGTTTACATTGCTTGCAGCGCCATCGCTGAATTCGCTTTGGGCCAAACTTTCCAAACTTTTTGCAGAGACTAGAACAATTGTGACAGGTCATTGTGAACCTTGTTTCTTTCTGCGATCTGGCTCACAATGTCTTTGACTAGAAGGCCAGCGTGAGCAATCGCGTTTGGTTTTCAATTAAGGGCTCGGTGGTTAGCGCCATCGGGCCTTTGCTTCAATACAGATATATTACTCTGAGATAACATATCCTGTCAACCTGAATATGTTACTTGTAGATAATATATTTTCTCGCTATAATCCCCCCTATGCCAAAAGTGAAAATCACGGTCTGGGGCTTCCGGTGCGGACGGTGTGACCACGAGTGGGTTCCCCGCGATCCTGATAGCAAAGACGAGCCGCGCTACTGCCCGTCGTGCAAAAGCCCTTACTGGAACAAGCCCAGACGATATAAGCTAGCCAAGGCTGGCAAGTAGCGGTTAAACTGCCGCCTTGGTTTTAGTGGTGGCCGGAGCGGGATTCGAACCCGCAACCTTTCCCGTTTTCGAAACGGGTACTCGCGTCCAATGAGTAGGCCCGGCCCCAAGGGAGGGGAGGCGCAAACCTCCCCTCAACTCGCTTACTAGGCGATTCCTCGGGACGTAATGGTGGCGGTCGTGGTAGGATGTGAATGAATCCTACGCCGCCCAGTGCGGTATATGCGGACAGCATATCGGGTTCTGAGAAGGCGTCGGGAGTACCAGTCCTGACGCCTTCGCCCTTTCTTACATTCAAGTAATCATCAAATCCTCTTAGTCCTTCTCCGTCTATTCCTAGACTTTGCTCGGATAACCCACTATAAACGTCCATATTGTCACGTTTTAGAAGTCAGGCAAACGCCTGAAAACTGGTACTTCTGAATTGAAAACGTGACGTTTCCGATTGAAGCCGACTCCCTGTCCAAGTCGTCTCAAGGAACTAATTGCCCTCGCTAATCTCGAACCTGATAGCGAGGCGCGAAAGCACCTCAAGGCAATCGCTGACGCTTTTCGGGCAAAGAGGAAGAAGCAAAAGCCGCTGCCAAACGCTGTTCAGATTGCGATTGAACTGACGTTTTACGTGAGTCTGGATGGCGTCATTACCGCCTTACCTAACGAGATACATCAAACACTGGACGAAATCGACAGGGAAGGCGCTAGAATCGAGCTACTCCGCGCGTGTGCGGTTTGCACTGAGATATTCTGGGCCGGTAGAGGCGACAGGGAAGCATGTACAAGACACGCGGCCAGATGGCGACAGCAGGAAAAGCGGCGACGGGATAAGGTAACCAAGGAAAAACGAGCGAAGGAACGAGTTCGACGGCAACAGCAAAAGGCGGAAAAACCTCTCAAGTTCAGCATCACCACGGCCACCATATGCGACGCTATATTTGAGCACAACCGCACGACCGAAACGATACTAGACCATTGTTACATTCAGCTTCACAAAGGCTCCTACAGTATTATTTCAGGGGTTTACTCTGGGGCAACCGTTCATAGAGGGATTAAGCTGTTAGTGGACGCTGGATATTTGAATCCGGGCGAACTACAAGAGGAGAAACAGAATCGCTATTACGCCGCCACGGAAAAGTTAAAACGATTACGCCGTGAGAAACTTCGAGACGAGGAGGGCGGTTATTATTCATTCCGGCGATTGGTTGAAAAAGACAACCCGTCAGCAACACGCTAGTATCCCAACACCAAGCGTTTGGTCTAATCGCCGTTTACCATTTACTATTGCCAAATTCATGACTGTACCTTTTCTGGAAGATAACGATCAGACGGCCGCGCGCCGCGAACATCTCGAGGCTTTGCAGCGGCTGGTCGGCAACGTTTATCCGAACAAGTTTCAGCGCAGCGACCGGAGCGGCACCGCTTCGGGTGAAGACACCATTACCTCAATTGTCGGACAGTTTAAGCAGTACGAACCGAAGGTAAATGAAGGCGAAAAGCCCGCCGCAGAAGCGCTTGAAGCTGCGAATTCCGAGTTGAATAAGGTTCGTGTGCGCGTGGCCGGGCGCCTCGCGGCGCCGCCGCGCGTGATGGGCAAAGCAGCGTTCGTTCATCTGTCCGACGGCGTTTCCCGTTTGCAGATTTATGTTCGTCGTCAGGATATCGCCGGCGTCAGCAACGATGCCGATGGTGGTGAAGTCGATGGTTGGGAACTATTCGGCCTGCTCGATCACGGTGACTTCATCGGGGTCGAAGGGTTTTTGTTCATAACCAAAACCGGCGAATTGTCTGTGCATGTCGAGAAGTTGCAGTTTCTCGCCAAGGCGCTGCTGCCGATGCCGGACAAGATGCACGGCATAAACGATCCGGAGATGCGCCAGCGCCAGCGCTACGCGGATTTGATTGCCGGTAGTTTGAAACTTGAGCGCGATGCAAACGATTTGACGCCGCGCGAGGTATTCGAACTTCGCTCGAAAGTTGTACGCGAGATTCGCAGGTTTCTCGACGAACGCAATTACATCGAAGTCGAGACGCCGATGCTGACTCCGCTGGCGACCGGCGCGGCGGCGAAGCCGTTTTCGACTTATCACAATGCTTTGGGAATTCCGCTTTATGCCCGTATCGCACCCGAGCTTTATCTAAAACGACTGGTCGTTGGTGGATTTGAAAAGGTCTATGAACTGAACCGCAACTTTCGCAACGAAGGGATTTCGACCAAACACAATCCGGAATTCACCATGCTCGAGTTTTACTGGGCCTACGCTGATGTGAACCAGATGATGGATTTGCATGAGGAGATGATGCGCTCGGTGGTGAAGGTTGCGACGGGCGGAATGACGGTCCGTTACGGTGAGCACGAGGTCGATTTCTCAAAGCCGTTTCAGCGGCTCAGGATGAAAGATGCAATTGCTCATTATCGAGGCGAGCCGGTCGGCGAAAATGAACAGCCCGTCCGGATCATCGAACTGTTTGAAGAATTTGCCGAGCCGCACCTGATTCAGCCCACATTCATCACAGATTTTCCGAAGCCGGTGTCACCACTGTCAAAGGCTTCACCCGCGGATCCTTCCGTCGCCGAACGCTTTGAATATTTCGTCGCAGCGATCGAATCAGCGAACGGCTTTTCGGAGTTAAACGATCCGGAAGAGCAATACCAGCGTTTCAAGGATCAGGTTCAGCAGCGCGAGCGTGGTGATGAAGAAGCGATGGTCATGGACGAAGATTACATTCGGGCCCTCGCCTACGGGATGCCGCCGGCCGCGGGCATCGGCGTCGGTATCGATCGGCTGGTGATGCTGCTGGCGAACAAGCATTCGATCCGCGATGTAATCCTGTTTCCGCACCTGAGGCCGGAACGAAAAGCCGATGAATGATTCGAGTCAGAAGCCAGACCGTGAGGGAGGGCAGGATTGGCTCCACGGGATTGTGCCGACCCTCGCTCCGTCAGGAGCGAAATGTTCATAGATCCTTACTTTGTAGAGATGGGAGCTCCTTTAGGAGTGCAACGAGAATTCCCCGCACATTGCGCTCCTAAAGGAGCGGAAAAATCGTTGTGGATTTGTAGACTATAAACATTTGGACCCCTAACGGGGTCGGTCGGAGGGTCGTTCTCGTGACTGCGAACTTGTGATTTTCACGTGGCCCTCCCTAACGGTCGGGCTTCTGACACTGGCCGAATTGCTTGCCTCGTGATAACATTCGCGGCCCGACCTGGACCGAGGACTAAAAGAGGAGACTAATTATGACCCGCAAACTTTTACCCCTGCTTGCCGCCGCTGCTCTGGTTTTGATGACCGCAGCATTGGTCGCCCAGGACAAGGCGGTAACGCTGGACGGATATATGATCGACAACGCTTGTGCGGCTTCGGACAAGGCCAAAGACAAGACCTGGATCAAGACGCACTCGACAAGTTGCGCGACGATGGAGGCCTGCGAAAAGAGCGGCTACGCCGTTTACGCCAAAGACAAGCTCTATAAGTTCGACGACGCCGGTAATGCCAGCGCCGAAGAAATTATTAAGAACACCAAGTCGAAAAAGGGCCTGCACGTCAAAGTGGAAGGCACTATTGATGGCGACACCATCAAGGTGACCAAGATTACTGAAGTTACCAGCTAAAGCTGTTTCCACATTCGTGGTAAAGGAAAGGGCGGACCATCCTGGTCCGCCCTTTTTCCTGCCTGCCTATCCCTGGATGCTCGCTCACTGGGTCTTCACGTTGGTTTCCGTATGCGAGAACACCATCCACTTTCCTTTTCGATTTACCCAAAGACTACTGGACCAAACCGGGGGCAGTGCTTGTCCGGCGCAGGTCCCGTCGGTGACGCCCTTGTAGGTCAGCAGGGCCGCGTCGGCATCAACCATCGACAGTTTCCAATCCGATAAGGTAAACGACTTCACCTCGCACGGCATCGACGGCAACTCCTTGATTAGATCAGCCTTCGTTCCCAGGCCTTGTTCACTAATCGAGACGCCGTCTGCAGCCAACCACGTTTGAAATGGCTTCGGGTCTTTGTTTTTCCAGGCATTCCAGAGCGCGGTCTCATTAGCCGACAGCTTCTTCATCAATTGAGCCTTACTCATTTTCGGCTTTGGTTTAGCGGCCGGCGACGGTGAAGGCGATGCAGTCGCCTGCGGCTGCGCAAAGCAGAAGGTAGCGAATGCCAACACCAGCAGCGCTGCAAGGGGTAAATGTCTTTTCATTCGTAGTTCTCCTCGGTCAAAGTTTTTTGCGGTTTCGTAGCGATTCTTGGGAGCAGTTTCTACTACTACATCGAGGAGGCTGTCAATAGAGTCTGGTGGTGTGGTGTGTCCTGATTTCATCGTGACGTTTTCTCCAGCCCAGGCGTTTACGCCTGGGTGAGAAACGGCGGATGCTATTAAGCCCCATTAATGGGGCTTTTGAAAACTACCGCCTTTCATTCCCCAGGCGTAAACGCCTGGGCTACGGAAAAGTCATTCAAAGAGGCCACTACCTGGTGGAATGTCGCGGTCAAAATTACTTGGTAGTGGGTTGGTTGCGCCTGCTAGTTCTTTAATTGTGGAGCCTTCGACTGGCCATACTTGAGGATGGTTCCGCCAAATCCTACTGCCCAGCCGTGATCGCGATCGATAAAAAAAAGACGATTGAGGACGTGAGAGGTGCTGCTGGACTCGGCAAACCAGCGAGCGCCGCCATCATTCGTGTGTAAGACGAGGCCGTCAGCGCCAACAGCCCAGCCTTCAGCCGGACTGATAAACTTTACATCCAGCAGATCGACTTCGACGTTTGAGCGTTGCGCGAACCAGGTGCGGCCGGCATCTCTGGTCGCGAATATCTGGCCGGCATTACCAACCGCCCAACCAAAATTTGCGCCCGCGAAACTTGCCGAAGTGAATCTAGCGTTCTCTGCGTCGCGCACAATTCCGGTCTGCCATGACGCGCCCGCGTCGCTGGTCTGTACGATCGTCGCGCCGGCGCCGACCAACAATCCATGACCGTCGAGAGCGAAAGCACCCCCCAACAGCAGGTGTTTTGTCGGTGATCGTTGTCGCATCCAATGCGCGCCGCCATCAAGCGTCGCGAAAACAACGCCGCTCTCACCAAACACCCAACCATGCTGACTGTCAGTGAATACCAGACGGACCAGATGCACATTTGCGTCTTTGTTATTCAGAAAAATTCTTCGCCAACTGAACCCGCCATCTTCCGTTTTCAACAAGTAAGAACGCGGCTCGTCATTGGTTTTCAGTTTGAGCAGGTCACGCTCAGCTACCAGCCAGCCAACGTTTTCATCTGCGAAGTAAACATCGTGCAGCGTGTCTCGGGTAAGCGCCAGCAGTCTTTGCCAGGTCTCACCGCCATCTGTTGTTCGCAACAGCGTTCCGCCACTGCCGGCGACCCAGCCGCGATTTTGATCTAGAAAATAAACCGAGCGCAGCCAGGCCATCGTGCCGGATGGCTGGCGAGTCCAGGAAGAGGCAAAGACAGAAGGCAGGAAACAGAAGGCGGAAAACAGCAGGATCAGAAGACGCGGAGACCAGCGGACAGGGCGACACGGAGAACTTTCTCCGCGTCTCCGTGTCACTCTGTCCCCGCGTCGAACTATCACCATCCACCTCGGAACATGGTCGCGAAGCTAAGCACTTGAGCGAAGCCCATAATCGTCTGCAGTTTCTTGAGTTTATTGCCGGGGACGATTACCTGGTCACCGGGATTCAAATAAACCGAGTCGGGCGCCTGGCCCTTGTAGACCGCAGAGAGGTTTACCGGGATTGGCTTCAGCGTTCCATCCTGCTGTTTACGCAATACGACAATCTTGCTGCGGTTACCGGTTTGCAGAACGCCGCCGGCTTCAGCAACCGCCTCGGCAACAGACAGGCGCCGGCTCATCAGCTTGATTCCCGGCACGGCCACGTCGCCGACGACGCTGTAGCGATAGGATCCCGCCTGGTCCAGCGAGACCGAGACCTGCGGGTCGATGATAAATTCGTCGTAGCGCTTCTTGATCAGTTCAGCGACCTGCTCGGCGGTCTTGCCATTGACGAAGACACCTTCCGGAATCAGCGCCAGATAGATCCGGCCGCTGGGCGGAATCTTAATGCCCTGCCTTGAATAGCGATCCTGTCCAAAGACGTTGACTGAAACCACATCTTCCGGGCCCAGGCGATAAGTTGCAAAAAAGTTGTTGTAGTAGGGAACGATCGCCTCTTCTTCAGCTGACTGACCAGCGCGGTTAGTCTTTGCGTCAGCAGTGACTTCGGGCGGAGATTTCGTCTCGTCAGTGCCGGCCTTCACTTCAGACGACTTATCAGTTGCCGTGTCTGAACTCTGCTGAGAGCCATCGGCAGCTGTGCGATTTGTCTTCGCGTCGGTAGTAACTTCAGGGGGAGATTTTGTCTTGTCAGTGCCGGCCTTCACTTCGGACGACTTGTCAGCCGCCGTGTCTGAACCCTGCTGAGGGCCCTCGGCGGCCGTGCGCCGTTGGCGCGTCGCGTTGCTCGGCGACTGGGCAAAAGTGCTGACCGTGATCGCGGTGGCGATCGTCAGGACCAGAGTGTGAGTTAAAAGTTTCTTCATGGTTTCAACCTCCAAAGTGGCACAGACTTCAGTCTGTGGTCTCCACCGTGCAGCACAGACTTAAGTCTGTGCCACTAAGTTCCTCTCCCGGACAAGATCGTCTTAATCGTTTCGAACATGATGGTCGCGTCGAGCGCCAGGTTCTGGTTCTTGATGTAATAAAGATCGTACTCGAGTTTCTTCCTGGCATCTTCAATCGAAGCGCCATAGGCATATTTGATCTGCGCCCAACCAGTCAGGCCTGGTGCGACCAGGTGTCGTTGTTCGTAATAATTAATCTCCTGCGCAAGTTGCGACACAAAGTGCGGGCGCTCGGGGCGCGGACCAACGAAATTCATATCGCCCCGCAGAATGCTCCAAAACTGCGGAATCTCCGTCGACGCAATCTTGCGAATGATCCTGCCGACACGAGTCATGCGATTGTCACTGTTACTGGCCCAAACGGGTCCGTCTTTTTCCGCATCGACGCGCATCGAGCGAAACTTCATTAACGTAAAGGTGCGTCCGTTCTGACCGACGCGCTCCTGTTTGTAGAGGATTGGACCACGCGAATCGATCTTGATCAGGAGCGCCGTCAGGATGGCGATTGGTAAAGATAAAATCGCTCCGAGCAAAGCGATGAGTCGATGAATGACGATGCGAAGGACTTCGTTGGTGCGGGCCCGCCGGCCACGGCTGGAGAAAATCAGCCATGACGGGCGAATCATGTCGAGCAAGACTCGTCCGGTGAGCCGCTCGTAAAACGAAGCGCTTTCTTCAATCGAAACATCGCCGGACAAACTCAGTCGCAACAACTCCTGAGTCGGAAACTGGCCACGCCGGTCGCCCATGGCCACAACCAGACGGTCGACGTGCTCGCGCTTGACCAGTGACGCTAGTTCCGAAGTCAGGCCAATCACTTTGGGGTTGATTAAGCTCTTGCCGACCAAAGCCGGATCGTTATCGACAAACCCAATCACGCGAAACCCTGCATCGGGCCGGTTCAGCGTCTCGCGCGCAATCTCGATGGCAAAAGAACCCGAGCCGACGATCAGAATTCGCTCGCCAAGTTCGGGATGGCCCAAAACCCAGTGAATTGCCATCCGCCACCCCACCATCAGTAGCAGCGCAATCGGCAAGGCGATGAACGACACTCCGCGGCCAATCATTACCTGCGGCACGGCATAGAAAAGCAATGCCAGGGCGACCCACGCGAGGCCGAGGGCCTGCAACAGCCTCAGGACCAATTCACCGCGGTCGTGCATCACGATGAAATCGTAGAGATCGAAAAGATAAAACGACATGAGGCAGAAGATTGTGGCCAGCGCAGCCTTATAGAATCCGTGACGAACGATCAGCGCATCCTCAGCGTCAATCGCTCCCAAACGCACATACACGGCAATTATCAAGCCGCTGAAAAGCAGCATTGCTTCAACCAGCAGCAGGAGAATCGTTCGTGCATTGAGTCGCGACGTTTTCATTTGCTTCGGTGTTTCAGAAGCCCAACCGTCGGGGAGGGCAACTTCGATTAGAGGAGCCCTTGCTCACGCGCGGGCTTCTGCCACGGTCTAAGACACGCCTTCCTCCTCGATATAAATCATCTCGGGTTCGAATTCTGGTTCGCCCTCAGGCTTAACGGCGACAGATTCCGCGGTAACGCGTTGAAGTCTTGGTTGATAGTAATAAGAAGTGTCCTCAGGTTTCGTTTCCGCGCGATTCAACACGACGCCCAGCATGCGCTCGCGCGGCAACTGCTCGAGCAATCGATCAACAACTGAGTAACGCGTCACTGAAGCGCGCACCACGAGTATGGCGGCGTCAGCGCGATTGATTAGCAGGTTCGCGTCAGTGAAAACGCCGAGCGGCGGCGCATCGATGATGATGTAATCAAAAAGTTTCCGCGCTTCGTCGAGCAGCCGGCCGAAGCGTGGACCTGAAAGCAACTCAGCCACGTCTTCACGGGCTGCGCCGCCAGGCAAAAGGTGCAAACCCGAGGGTCTGAGCTTCAGGATCGCCTGAGTAAGTTTGGTTTCTCCGGTCAGCACTTCCGATAAACCGAATTCGGTTTCCAGCCCAAGGTATTGGGCAGCGCACGGCCGTCTCAGATCCGCATCGATGAGCAGCGCAGTCGCACCATCAGTTTGCGCCAGCAACCATGCGAGGTTTAGTGCGGTTAATGTTTTTCCTTCACCCATACCAGCGCTGGTAATGACGAAAGCGCGTTTTTGTTCACGTTCCCCCGCCTGTAACAGTCGTGTGCGCAGCGCCCGAAACTGTTCGCATTCGGGTGAACGCGGTTCCGTGATTGCGATCAGGTGTGGTTCGACGCGCGCAGTCAAGACTTCCCGAGTAGAGAACTTGACGGCGCGCGCCGATCCAACAGCGCCCAAGGTTGCCCCAGCATCACGCGAAGCTGGTCCGCCGGGGAGTGCCGGCCCGCCGGTCGCCTCCGTCGTGTGCGCAGTGGACGCTGAATCGAATGCCGACGGCATTCCGGTGAAAGCAGATCGCTCCCATGGATGCTCCTGTCCGCTCCGGGGAACGAACATTGAGACATTGTCGGAATTGCCGTTCTGGCGGAATGTTGATTTTGAAGAGGAGGGACGCTGTGCGGACTCAGCCCGCTTCAGCGCATCATAGATTCTTCCCATTGGTTCTTCTCCCAAGACCTGATCGACTAAAGGCCGCACCCAGATCGTCCGTGCTGGTTTCAGAATCGTTTCGGCGTGCGTGTTCATGAAAAATGATGTCAGGTTCGGCCGCCGGCGAGATCGCAATGAATTCAGAATCAGAGTTCGAATACTCACTATTACCGTTGCCATTACCATGGCCATTACCGTTGCCATGGCCATTACCATGGTCGACGTTGCCTGCTGACCAGAGTTCAGCCCGGCTGGCCGCGGGAAAGATTCGCGATGGAGCTTCACGCTCTTCGACCCTGGCGATGCGCGGAAGCACGTCGAAGGTTTCCGCGACCTCTTGAATCATCGCCTTGCTAATAATTTGATCGCCGGCCGCGAACCCATTCAGCAGCGCGTTGTCGCACAGATTGTTGACGGCGCGCGGAATGCCCGCCGTGCAGCGGAAGATGTAATCGACGGCACCGGGCGAGAAGATGTCGAGCCGATCGGCCCCGGCTACTTTCAAACGCGAACTGATGTACTGCGCTGTCTCTTCGACATTGGGAAGAGCTTTGAGCTCGCAGCGCAATGCGACCCGCTGTTTGAGTTGCCGCAGTTCGGGATAATTGAGGACGTCGCGCAGTTCGGGCTGCCCGGTAAGCACGATCTGCAATTGCTTCGCAGTATTTGATTCGAAATTGCACAGCAGACGAATCTCTTCCAGAACGCTGGGTGAAAGCCCGTGAGCTTCGTCAACGATTAACACAGTGCGCAGGCCGCGGCTGTGACGCGACTCGAGCACCTTGCCGAGTTCGAACAGGAGATCCGATTTTGATTCCCAATTCTGAACGTCGAACAGGGTTGCCAGGTGCTGATAGAACTCGGTGACTGATAGTCGCGGGTTGAAGATGTAAGCGACCATCACGGTGCGATCGAGACGCGACATGACCCAGCGCAGCATCGTCGTCTTGCCGGTCCCTACTTCGCCGGTTATGACGATCAACCCCTTACCACTTTCAATGCCATAGTGCAGGTTAGCCATCACTTCCGTGTGCGAAGGTGTGAAGTAGATGTAGCGCGGATCAGGTGTCAGCGCGAATGGCAACTCTTTCAGTCCGTAAAATTCGGTGTACATATCTTCCTCCAACGTAACGCAAGCTGTTAGCTTGCATGGGGCTTTACTGCGTCAAAACCTTGTCAAGCAGGTGCGTAAACCGCAGCACAAATGCCAGCATCGGGATCGATACAATCGCGCCCACGATTCCCGCCGCTAATGCGAGGGTCCGGCGACGTGGAAGCGAACGCTCTTCGGCCAGTGTCATCAATTCCGGAATCGTGGCGAGCACCGGCAGATTGGTATAGTGCTTTGCATCTTCAGTTGTTTGAATCGTGAAGAGCCGGCGCAGCTCAAACGAAAGTGCCAGCAAAATCCCCAGCACCAGACCAATTCCGAAACCAACTGCGGTGAGCGCGAAGCGCTTCGGGGCCACCGGTCGTTCCGGGAGGTTCGCCGGGTCGACAACCTGAATTCCTGATCCCTGCTGGTCCTTGGCGGCATCGGCGCCGATCACGACCTTTTGTTGTTGCCCGAGCAGGTTGTCGTAGTTCAATTTCCTGGTTTGATATTCGCGATCAATCGCTTCTAATCCGATCTCAGTGTGCGGAATCGCATTGATCCGCGCATCGAGTTCGGCAATCTGCTGATTGGTTTCGCTTAACAGTTTCTGTTGACGCTGGGTGTCGCTTTCCATCATCGAGATTTGGGTCTGGAGGCTGAGAATGCGCGGATCGCTCAATTGCTTGAGCTTCTGCTTTCGCTCTTCAATGCGGTCCTTCCACTCGTTGATCATCTGATCCTGTTGACGCTTGATGTCTTCAAGCTGCTTTTGCTTGGCGATTACGTCGGGGTGCTTTTCCTTGTACTGGCTCAGCAGGTTTTGCAGTTCGCCTTCGTATTCAGACCGGCGGCGCACGAGTTCGGCATAGGCCTGAGTGGTCTTCGGATCGGTGGTGTTCTCAGCGCTCAGGACAATTTCCTGATCGTAGCTCTTGGTTATGTCAGCCAGCTGACTCCGATAAGCAGCGGCCATATCACGCGAACGTCCGAGTTCGGCAATCAGCGCCTTCTGTCCTTCGTGCAGCGCGGTCAGACGGCCCACCAATGCCTGTGACTGTGACGGCAGGTTGTTCAGGTTCTCCTGGAGGTAATTCAGACGTTGGGTGTCGATTGCATCCAGTTCTTCTTTTGCCTGGTGCACCTGCTCTTCGATGAATTGCTTCGCGGAGGTACCGCCGTTCTCCGTTCCCTTGATCTGTTCGTCGACGTACTTGCTGGCTAATTCAGCGGCAACCGCCTGTGTCGATTTCGGATCGCGGCCACGATAAGTGATGTTGAAGCCGTTAGTAATTTCGCGGTTACTCGTGTTGACGGCGACGTTGATCTGCTTGCGCATCGAGTCGATCAATAGCTCCATCGGTTCACCGCGCCGGCGTTCCTCTTTGTATAGATCATATTTCTCCATCAAAGGCTGCAGAGAGCTGCGGCTGGTGACCACCTGCGAGATGCTCGTCAATTGGCGCGTCAGGGTCTCTTCGGCCATGGTTGGGACGACCGAATTTGGCAGGGTCGACGGCCTAACGACGATCAGCGTGGTCGATTCGTAAACATCAGGCAGTCGATAAACGACATATGAGATCGCCAGGCCGACAGCGATCGTGGGCAGCAGAATGAACCACTTGCGCTTGCGCACGATGTCGAGGTATTCGCCTATTTTTCTTGGTCGAAATTCAGCACTCATTTTGGATTGCTCCTTGTGGCACAGACTTCAGTCTGTGATTAGCGGCACGTTCTCAAGCCCATCGTCCCTTGCGGACCACAGACTGAAGTCTGTGCCACTTAAAGCGTGGCCAGGGCCTTGCGCGCTTGGTCGGCTTCCGGAAAACTCGCCTTGGCGGATGAGCGCAAAGCGCTTTCAATTTCTCTCCTCGCCCCAGCCTTGTCTCCCGTCGCTGCCAGCGCCACGCCCAGGTGAAAGCGGTACGAAGGCGTTGGTAGGCCGTTACTACGGCGCGCCGCTTCTTCATCAACCGCAACTGCTTTCTTCAGTTGTTCCGCTGCCGCAGCGTACAAACCTTTCTTGTAGTAAACCCAGCCCAGCGTGTCTGAGAAACTTGGTACACCGGGATTGGTTTGGACCGCGCCCTGCGCCAGGCGGACCGCTTCATCTATGTTGCCCTTACCATGTTCGGCATAGAGCCAGGCGAGGTTGTTCGCGGCGAATACGGCGTTCTCGTCTTTAGCTAGAGCCTTTTTGTAGTTGTCGATCGCCGCATCGATGTTCTGCCGGTTCATTTCGAGCATGCCGATGAGCGTGTAGGTCGCCGCGTTGTCAGGACGACGTTCCACAATCTTGGTGTATTCAGCGATCGCGCGATCCTGCTGATTGGTGTTGACGAACAAAGCTCCCAATGCGGAATACGCAGCGAGGTAATTACCGTCTATTTCGAGCGCGCGCCGAAATTCGCCTTCGGCGGCCGCAGCATTTCTTTCAAAGCCATAGATTTGGCCCTTCAGAAAATGAAGGCTGGCGTTATTAGGCTGGGCGGCGATTGATTGATCAATGCGCGCATGCGCCTCAGCCGTCTGATTGCGGGCTGCGTAGATGCTGATCAGCCCGCGTAGTGAGTTGAAATTCGCGCCGTCGATTGCCAGGGCGTTGTTATAGAAGGTAACCGCCTCGTCGGGTTTATTTTCAGCCAACGCCACCGCCGCGAGATTTACATAAACGTCCGTGCTGTTGGGCGAAGCATCATGGGCCATCATGAAATCCTGTCGCGCAGTTTTCGTGTCGCGCAGTTGCAACGCCGCTGAACCATGAGCCACCAGAGTGTTGGCGCGCAGATCGGCCAGCATTTGCGGTGAGGTGTCGCGGTCTGGAGTCGCTTTGGCAATTAGATCGAGTAATTGCGTGGTGGTTTGCAGCGCGCCTTTGGCGTCGCCTGTGGTCAGGTCGATTTGCGCCTGCATCAATTTCGCGGGCGGATAATTCGGATAGTTACGATTAAGCTCGCCGGCATACACGCGAGCTTGATCAATCTGACCCGAGCGGAAGTTTGCTTCCGCCATAAAGAACAGACCGGCGCGGGAATTGGGTTCCTGCTTCAACACTTCCTGCAAATCGGCAATCGCGGCTTTCAGTTTGTTCTGATCGCCGCTTTGCATTTCAATGCGGGCGCGCATAATCATTGCCTGACGATCGTTTGTATCCTTCTTCAAAATTAAATCGACTTCAGCCTTGGCATTTACCAGGTCGTTCTTATTCAGGAGGAGTTCGGCCAGCCGGTAATGCCCTTGTGTGAAATCGGGTGACTTCGTAACGACTTCTTTGTAGATTGCAATGGCTTCATCCAGACGCCCCGTCGACCCGTAGTAATCCGCGAGCACCGAGCGTCCTTCAGGCTTGTTTTTGTCCAGTTCGGCCAGCGCCTTGTACGCATCCTCAGCCTTGGCGTATCGCTTGTTAACGAGGTAGAAACTTGCCAGCACGAAACGCGCTTCACGGTTGTTTGGATCAACCTGAACGGCGAGTTGGAATTCGTTCTCGGCCGCATCGACGCGATTGGTTTGGACCAGGAACTTTGCGTATTCGTAGTGGGCCATCGCCGACGAATTGTTAACGGCAATCGCGCGCTTGTAGGTTGCCTCGGCCGTATCCGTGTCCTTTGTCAGAGCGTAGAAGCGGGCGAGACTCAAATACGATTCAACCCGCTGCGGATCGATGTCGATCGCGCGATTCAATTCCGCGAAGGCTTCAGGCCTGTGGTTCTGCTGGAACAGCACGCTGCCCATCAGGATGTGACCCTCGATGTGGTTGGGGTTCTTTTGCAGGACTTCTTTAGCCATCCGTTCGGCCTCAGAAATTGCCGCCGCGGATTGCTGCTTGCCTGCGAGTAGGTAGTAATTGCCGAGCTTGACGCGGACGTCCAGATTGTTCGCGTCCAATTCCGCCACCTGCTTCATTTCCTCGAACGCTTCCTGGTAACGCTGCAAGCCTTCGTAAGCGTTGGCCAAACCCCAGCGAGCATCGGCGAACTTCTCGTCGATCTGCAGCGCGCTGCGAAACTCCAGCGCGGCTTCCTGAAACTTTTTGTCTTTCAGAAGAGCCTGACCGCGGGCCACGTGTTGGGCTTTGGCTTTTTCGGGGGAAGTGCACGCGCCGATAAATACGGCGGCGACAATTAGGATGAGCAGAGGAAGGGTATAGAACTTCCGGCGGCACTCTTGATTTTTCATTACCACTGATCTCCGTGAGTCCCGATAAATTGGGACTGTGGTTGGGTCGCGTTGACGGTTGTCTTCGTCGGCGGGCAAAGCTCTCGAAGGCCGTTGTCAGCGAATTGAATAAGGTGTCAAAAAACGTCACTCGCACGCACCGGCGAGTCACAGAGAAGAAAGGGTTAATCGAGGATTTTTCCCAGGAAAAGATAGTTTGGAGTTCCGCAGTTGTGCACCAAACGGTCGCCTAAAGAGAGAACTCTAAACATAAGCTAATTCGGAACAAAAGCAGGGAGTTCCCGGGCGGCTTCGGTGGCAAGTTCAATTGCCGACTTCTCAGCATCCGCCGGTGAATTGCCCAGGGGCGTCATTACTCGAACCAAAGCGCCGTCAGAGCGGCGGCGGCGAACACTGTCGAGCACAGTGTAAATCTTCGCCCAATACTCGCTGGCCAATGCGTTACCACGCCCCTGATACCAGTAAATCATCAGCGCGCGCTGATTGCCGTTTTGAATCACATAGCGATTGGCTTCGAACGAGGGCGTGTCCGCGGGAGTTATGGTCATCTTGCCGCCGTCGCTCATCACCCAGCCTGAGCCGGGCAGGCAATTCAGCGGGCTGTGATAGGTCGCACCGTTTCGCTGCGTCGCGTAGTAACCAACGTACAAAGACGCAACTCGACCATTCGATTGAAAACTGCGCGAGACGTAATCGTCAGCACGCAAAACCTTTTCGGTTTCGTCATCGAAGCGAACGTCCTCGCCTTGCTTTTGCCACGAGCCAATCTGAGTCGGAAATTCTTTCAGCGACTTGCGCGAAACCCTCGTTTCGCCGGCGCTCTCCCAGACGTTGATGATCGCGCCCCCAAGCAGAAGCACAATCAACAAGAGCCCGAAGCGGAAATTTGATGACCGTTTCATGAGTAGAGCCTTGCCTCGTTAAGCGGATGGTTGGCGGATTGTGACGGTATCTGAGATGTGGGTTTATTCCACAAGCGCGCGACGCGATCCAGACTCCATCCCGTCGCCAGGAGCAGCGCGGCAGCCACAATGTAGACGACCCATCCCGAAAATGAATGAAAGAAGCCGTCGGCGATGCCGGTGCCGTAATAACGCGCCAGAACCCCGGTTCCACTGACTCGCAGCGCATTCGTCAGAATCGCAATCGGCACGGCCGCCAGCACCAGGATGACAAAACGCATCACGCCATAAGCTTTGTTCCCGGATTGCGGTCGCGTGAAATACGCATAGATCATTGCAAGCGTCACCAGCGTCATCAGCGATCGAATTCCGCTACATGCTTCGACTACCGCCAGCTTTTTTGGCTGCGTGGCGCCCAGCGGCATCAGTTCAATCACATTGCCCTGGCGCAGCACGGGTATGCTGAAGAAAGACATTGCCGCGACGGCACAGCGCGAGGCAAACAGTTGCAGAGGAAAAGCGACTCGGTTGAAGATGATTTGCGGAATTGGAATTGCCAGTGCGAGCAGCATCAAGGGCACCGCCGCAACTCGCAGCAAGCGAAATCCGAAGAAGTAAATGACGATGCTGGCCAGCATCAACACTAGTGAAGCCCGCTGAACAAACAGCTCTGCTCCGGCGGTGCCGGCCCAGAGCGCGAGCATTGAGGCACCAATGCCGGCTGCTCCCAGCCACCATGTCGCAGGTCGGGATTCGGATTGAAGGAAGCGCGCGCGCTCCTGCCATAGGATGAATCCGATCACAAAGGGTATCAGCAGCCCATGCGAGTAGTTTTCGTCGTGCCACCAGTCATTTCCCAGCTTCACGGCGACGGTGAAATAGAGAAACCCGAGCGCCACAGCGATGGCTAAAGGTTTGTAGAATTGGCGGAGGGTGACACTCATTGTTTGTAGGTGGTTCGTCTTAGAGGGGGCAATCTCTGCGGCGAAGCCTTTTGACTGGTTATCAATTGCGGGATTCTGCCCGCCGATAAAGCAATAAACGCCTAATCCGGATGGAGTTCCTGAGACTGAACGGTGGCAGCAAGATTGGGCAAACTTAAAGTTTTCGCTGCCATGTTCGCTAATGGTTGGGCTGCTGAGGGTTTGATTCCATACGACTCGATCAATTGCCTGACGTTCCTTTGCAGATCGAATTTTGTTTCGACGATTTCGCGGGCGATCTGGCCCATGCGGGCACGAGCCTCAGTATTACTCAACAAATCCAGCACCCGTTCGCTCATCAATTCGGTGTCGCCGCGAGTAATGAGATAGCCGGACACGCCGTCAATGATCAATTCGGGTATCCCGCCTACCTGTGTGGCCACCACGGGCTTGGCATGGGCCATCGCCTCGGCGATCATCCAGCCGAAGACTTCTTCCCACTGTGAGAATTGACATACCACGTCGGCGGCGTGAAAAACTCCTTCGCCAAATGGATCGTCCATCATTCCCGTCCAGGTAATTCGATCACCCAGGCCCATCGTTTCGGCATCTTTCATGTACTGGGCGCGATCACTACCTTCGCCGACGAGGACGAAATGCGCTTTGGAATTCCGTGCGGCGACTCCACGTGCCATCCCAAGAAAATCGCTAATCCCTTTTTCCGGAATCATCCAACAAACCTGCGTCACGATCTGGCGATCTTCGGGGATTCCAAAGCGGCGGCGAAATGTCGCACTGACGCCGTCGTCCGGCCCGACACGCGAAATATCCACACCGTTGTAGATCATCTCGAACCTATGGCGCGGCAGTAGATCCACGCCAGTCATGCACTGATACCCGTAATTGCTTACGCAAACTACTTTGGTTAGCGGAAGACCAATGATGCGGGCGGCCGTTTGTTTCCACAGCGGCGCGCGCCTGGGCATGTGTCCGGCAGGGCGCGAGTGATGATCAGTAAAGAAAACCCTGCGAACGGAATTGAACCTCGCTACCCAGGGATAGAGTGTCAGAAAACTGACGAAGTGAAGATGCAGTAACTCGGGTCGATGCTTCTTTAAAATCCGACCAAGGTTTCGTCGCGCCTGCCGGTCGCCGTCAGTCGAGTTTGCCAGCACTTCAAAGCTCACATTCGGCAACTCCAGAAAGCGACGGACTTCTTCTGTTGGTTCGGAAAGAAAACACAGCACGCTGCGCCAGCCGGAGGCGTTAAGCTGGGCCGACAGCTCGCGCGCAAACATCTCGGTCCCGCCAATGCGACGGGGCGCTACGCCGAATACTGAAACCAGAGTTGGCATGATTTCCCTTAGCGATTCAGCCGGGCCTTTAAACGTTCTTTCAGATCCAGCAGGCGCACTTGCGCACCGAGCGAGGCCGAATAAAGTCGATAAATCAGTGACGGCTGATCCTCGCGCACAAAAGCCGGCTGGAAATTTCGTTTGTCGCCGAAGCCGAGGACTCGCTGATCCTCCTCAGACAAGTTCCCGAGAAAAGCCGCATTTAGCAGCATCGGATGATAACGGTAGTAATCGATATCCGCCTGTTGCAGCCTGACGCCGGGATCGTGGTACGAGTAAAAAATCGCCTGGCGCGGCTCGAGCATGGGAATACCCTGGCGGTGAACGATCGACGTATCGAAAAGAAAAGCTGTCCCCGCCTGACCCTTCAACTCGATTAAATCGGAAAGTGGAAGTGCATTTACCTCGTCACGCTTCAGAATATGCGGATGCTGTTTTTGATGTGTGCCCTTGATGATGTTAAAGGCGCCGCTGCGCACGTCGGTCAGATACATCGCCAGCTTGATCTCGCGATGAATCGGCGTGTCATCTTTTTGTTCGTACCACATGTCGGCGTGCCAGCCGTGAAAATCCCGTTTGGTCGGTAGCGACTTCCATCCCTTCGCCTCGGTTAACTGGTAGCTCTGTCCGAGATACCGGGACAGGATTTGTTTGACGAGCGGATGCACTGCGAGATCCACGAAGCCTTGCCCGAGCAGTAAAACGTCTTCGACCATGTGACGATAGATTTCGGTTCTTTGATAGCCGTCAAAGTTGTTCCAGCGCAGGCGCTGCAAGCGCGCGGCAAATGCCTCCTGCATTTCCCGCAGTTGATCGGCAGACAGAAGCGACGGCAGGACTACCAGACCATTGGTCGCCAACTCGGAGGCCAACGCATCGACAGAGGCCATGCGCACGCTTTGTCCGCGAGCGATTTCAGGATGAGTATCGATTTCTCTAAAGCGCTTCATGATTCTGGGCGACACTTCAGACGCGACGTGAACAAATCGCTTTCAGCAGGTTCGGTGATACGCGGTTGAGCCAAAGCGCGAGCCGCGTTTTCCATGTTCGTCGCAAATGATCGGCTCTTACGAATGATTCCCGGGATTGAACTTCATCGCCCTGCGCAGCGTGAAGTTTGCCCAACTCAAACTCGAGCAGGGCGCGCCGGTTTCTTATGACCTCGATTGTTTTGCCTCGCTCCTGTGGGGACAGATCGTATGACTGTTCGATCTTGTCAAAGACTCGGAGTTCGCGCCGATGAGAATTAACCGCGTCGCCGGTCAATCCGTCGGGACGGCAGCGATATTTCAAAAGCACTCGACGCTGATACGAGAGCCGGGCGCCGGATCGGGCCAATCGCAACCATAGATCCAAATCCTGAGCATTCCGCAGAGCCTCGTCGAACAGTCCAACTTCCATAATTGGCGCGCGTCGAACAACCACCCCTGAGGTAATCAGGCTGCGCTCGGCATCTACCAGCTGTAGAAATGTCACGTCGTCTGCCGCCGGCGCGTCATTCATCAACGTGTCCATGTAGGTTCGCCGTTCGTTTGCCGTATCACCAAAGAAAGTCGCATCAGCACAAACCAGGTCGCAGCGACGTTCGTGTATGAACTTCATCTGCGCTTCCAGATATGTCGGCAGCCAAAGATCATCAGCATCCAGGAAAGCAACGAATTCTCCGCGGGCAGAAAGCAATCCCGAGTTGCGGGCCACACTGGCACCGCGGTTTTCCTGTTTTAAATAATGAATACGGTCCAAATACGGATTTATGACCCGCTCAAACTCTTCGGTGTCAGGCGAGCCGTCATTGACGACTATCACTTCGTAGTCCGTGAAAGTCTGAGCAAAAACTGATTTGAGCGTTTCGTCGATGAAGGGCGCGACTTTGTAGGCAGGAATGACCACGCTGATGGACGGAGCATCAGATGAAAACTTTTCTCTGGGCGAAGACTCGGCCGCGGCGATCGTCGCTCGCGGATCTGGATCTAATGATGTGGTCGGAAGGTAATCCATGCGCTTATGAAAGAGACAAACTAAGTTGCCTCCACGCTTTTGCGTACTTGTAGTAGGTTTCCGTGACCCATGGGCGGGCCACTTGAGCTAGGTGGGCTTTAACGCCGCAATCATTATACAGGAACAACGAACTCCCAAGTCCAGCGAAATCTCGATGCACCCCGGAAAACATCGTCGGAACATCTAATGAAAATAGGTGACAATTCTTTACGGGACGGTAAACTGCTTCCGGCCGCGTGAGAACACTTGCGGTTTAGAATTTATTTCAGTCGAATCAGGCTCGGGAGATCGGTTTCTTCGGTTAGTTTGTTTTCGAGGGCATCGCTTGCGTTTGGCTTTGAGGCAGGTGTCGGCGAGGGCGAGACACCGGAGGGGGCGTCGGATCGGCGAAGTACGCCCTGGCAATCGGGCTCGCCACAGCACTGCTGTTGATATCCGGAAGCACCGAACTCTTCTGAGTGCCGAGTTGTATCAGGTAGTCCTGGACCAGGCTCTGTCCCGCGGAAAGGTTAAGCGATACGTTTCCATAGTACCATCGCTTCCAGCCGCCCCAGTTGTGCCTGCCCTGTTGACCCTGATTGGGATTGCCGGGCCTGGGAACTAACAGAACGCTTGCCTTGGTAAAGTTCGTATACGGAGCGGGCGTGGTGCTCGCTCGCCAATAAGCGAAGATATAGCCCTCCGGCGCGCTTACTGAACTGTAGGGATTTTGGCTCGTGCTGGAGCGGATCCAGCCCGTCGAATCGGGACCGGAATAAGGGTCCCTGCTCGTGGGATCACTCAAGCCGAGCGTCGCGCAACGCCACTCGCTCGCCGTCTGCGCGGCGGCGACCTGGAGGACACTGTGGATATAGATTTTCCCGTTCGGGTAAATGTAATACGTTACCTCCGCGGTCACGTTGCTTAACACGCCGACGGCATTAGTGACCGGGCTCGATATGGCTTGCACCACCACGCGTGCACTGGAATTTTCCAGGATCTTGAACGTGCGTGGACTCTTTGGGAAGTAGTAACTGGCCGCGCGTGTATATAGCTTGGGGTCATCCGGCTTCGTCCCGTAAAAGACTTGCTGAAAAAGCCCCGGTTCCGCGGTGGAAATATCCTTCGTCACGCCGTAGCCAGGTCCCGTAAGATTGGTTTGTGCGGACGGATCATTGACCAGGTCGTACCATTGAGCGAGTCCCCAGTTATCAGCCGCTTCGAAGACGAGGCGGAATAGTCCGGTGGACTCGACGGTAACCTTCCGGCTCAGGCCCGATCCGGAGTCCGTTAAAGTCATGCTTCCCGCGGTCGGAGGGGAACTATGGCTCTTGGCACAAACAGGAACGATGATTGTCAGTACCAGGCTGAAAATGACTTTGCGCGTGACTGAAAAAGTAAACATGAGTGAGACGTGAAAAGGAACGTGATGTGATCACGAAGCCGGCAGGGTGAACTCGCCGTTACAAATTGAGGAATATCGTGAATAAGTCTCGGCGGCTTCAATCGCGTACTGGTAATCGCGCCAGCCGGTTGAATGAATCCACGCCGCCACCCGGAGTTTTCTTCGATCCAAAATGTGGTTCGGAAAATCAGACTCGCGTAGCAGTCGCAGTGCTCGGGCGACGATGTTTTGCCGTTTCACTGAACGTTCGCTCTCCCAGTGTTGTTGGTTCCATTGATAAGTGAGGTTAGCGGGAATCGGCAACGGACACGGTTCGTGTCCCGGATAAGACTGCCACGCCACGCGCGCGGCGGCTGCCCCGAAGTGCGGCAGCAGCTTGTGGTAGAACTTATGACGCAGGAACCAATCAAGTCGCGACGCCAACACTGCCTGCAGCAGATTCGGATCAAAGAACGGCGCCTGGAATTCCAGGCGATGCAAATCAATATTCTCAAAATATCGCGTAAGCTTGCGCGCTTGATCGCTCAAGGTGAGAAACAGGTAAAGATTCCACGCCGGATCGGCGGCGTCGAACTTGCACAACTCCTCTCGCACGCCTTGTCGCACAGTGTCCATCGCGTCGTCGAGCACCTGTGGACGAAACATTCTCGTCGGTATCTGGGTAGCTTCGTCCCGAACGAACCAGTCGATCACAGAATCTACCTGGCCTGAGCGGAGCTGTTCGACGATCGATTCTGTAAACCGCACGAAACCCAGGGTTGTGCTGCCGCCTTCTCCGGACCAAACGACGCTCGGCCGTTCGCAATCACGGTTCCAGTTCTTAAGCACGCCGGCCATGAGCGACGAATAGTCCGGCACCTGGTCACCGGGTTCGCGCGGAATGCTTCGGTGAATCGACCCGGCTTGCCGGGCGAATTCATCACCCAGAAATTGGTCCTGCGTTCCGGTCAGGGCGAAGTTCACCGTGTGTACCCTGGTGCCGCGTTCACGTAAGGCGGCGACAATCAGACGCGAGTCGAGACCGCCGCTGAGAAAGGCCGAGGTCGATTGCTCGTTGCCCATGCGCAACGAAATGGCATGAGCGAATGCATCGTGCACCGCTTCGAGTCGCGCCGCTTCGCTCTCTCCGGTGCTGTCGATCCGGTCCCAGCGCCAATAGGATTTGTACTGGACCCGATCTCCGGTGATCTCGACTATCTGCCCCGGCGTCAGCCGATGAACATCAATGTAAGGCGTGCGATCCCCAAGCGTCGTATTCAGCGCGACGATCTCCGTTACTCCGCGCAGGTCCATTTTCTTTGGCACCAGCGAGCAAGCTTCGATAATGCGGAGCGCGCTGGCAAAGACTACGACTTCATCGCTAATCCAAAAGTACAGCGGCCGGAGCGCGCACTTGTCACTGATAAGCGTTAGCGATGCTGGTTGTGATCGAAAATGCGCGAGAGTAAAAGCACCGCTGGCATCTCTTAGTCGATCGAACTGACGCTCCCGCAAGTCCTCATTCAGGATCCCCAGGTCCTTATGACGATCGCTGCTCGCCCTTTCCAGTAAAGGTTCACCGGTCAACAGCGATATCGCCTCGTCGCTTTCGAGCACGCCATTCGACCCGAATGCGCCATTATCAAGCTTGGCAAAGAATGCGTTTGGCTTGCGGATTGTTTCAACAACGTCGTCCGGATGGCGCGAAACAGACTGTGCCAGGCTCGAGCAAATCGAATCCGGCACCGGGCGATCGTGACGATTCAAGATTCCCGCGACGAGACTCATACGATTGGTCCTCCTGCAGGATTAGCGTCTGCGGGAAGGCGCGCGGTGGCGCCGACGTTCCGCGTGATTATTGCGAACGAGCTGTCGGCGTTTTGACGTTCGACAACGGAGAGGTCAGCTTCCGCGGCCCAGCGACGCAAAACCTCGGCCTCCCCGGACCGTTGGGTATCGTCGAGCAGAATCACAGAACTTTTTGACAAGCGTTCGGCGAACACAGGCCAAAGCCCATAACGGCCACCAAGCGTTTCGCCTGGCGGTCCATCGCAAATCACGAGTTCAAAATCCACTGGCAGATCCGCAAATGGCGGGTCATACCAGGAGAATCCGTCGTAGTCACGAAGCGGAGCCAAACAGACCTGGACATTCTCGATCTGAAACTGTGCCAGTACACTCGTCACTCTTGTGCGCCACTCGGCATGATGCTCCAGCGAAAAAGTCTTGATTCCCCGGCGGCCTGCAACCAGCCCCAGCAAAATTGTGGTTAGTCCGCTGCCGCATTCGAGAATTGGTCCCGAGACCGTCGTCGCTCGTTGGAAGACCTCTTTGAGATAATCCGTGCGCGCGGCAAAACCATCATTGTCCCAACCCGTCTGCAAATCGATAAGCATTTGCGAGTCAGGGCTAGTGCCAGGCGGGAGCTCCGCGATCCGCTGCACTGCGCGGCGAAGTTGTCGACTCAACCTGGCTTCCTTGATCGCGCTTTTCAACGGCGCCGGTATCACGCGTTTGAACTTTTTCAGAAGTGCTTTCATCGTTCTTTATTGGCGTCGCGGCAGTGCGGCTGAGAATCGGCGACGAGCGTCATGCGCGTTCTCCCGCAAGCCTGCGCGCCGGCGAAGGGCGTCGCGGCAAAGCTAGTGACATCCCAGTGAGCCAGGCCTCGAATTCGATTGGGGCCATCGTGTTGTTGTCGAGGAAGCGCGGCAAAAGCAGTGGGTTCGACGCGCGTGAGGCGAACCCTACTTCACAGGTGGTCGCCGATTTGATTCCGGCTTCATCAAGCCACGGCAGAAACCTGGGCGCATAGACGCCGCTCGGATAACAGAAATGAGCCGGCTCCTTCCCGGTGATCTCGTTGATGCATCGCCGATTGTCTTCAATCTCGCGCCGAAAGAGATCGTGATCGAGCGGTGTGCGATGACGATGCGTGTGCAGTTGCACATCGACGCCGCGTTCGGAGAGTTCCCTGGCTTCCGCAGGAGTCACGTTATGTATCACACGATGCTTCAGCAGTTCGTCGTAGTCGACGCCGAGATGCGTCGCGAGCGCCGCGGCCCGCGCGTCCTTCTCTTCGGCCGTCAATTTTTGTTGCGCGGCAAAATCGCGAATCTTTTTCAACACCGCTTCGCGCGCGTCGTTTGTCGCCAGGTTCACCCGCGTGTCTTCACCAATAAAATCTTTTGCTATCAGCGTGCGCGCGCGCCCTCGCCAGAGTAGATACGAACACACGACATCGAAGACCGGCCGGTTGTAGTAGGAATAGAACGTAGTGAGATAGAGCGTCACCGGAAAACCGAACTCACTGATAATCGGAAACGCGCGATGATAAAAATCTGCAAAACCATCGTCGAACGTTAGGGCCACTGCGCGATCAGGCAAATCGTTTCGGTAAAGCCGTTCGACTGCTTCTCCCAACGGCAGCACAGCGCATCGCGAACGCTTCAACTGCTGCATGCGGGTGAGTAGAGTTTCCGGTGAAATGTACTGCGAGCCGTTCCACTCATGCTCGTCGATCATTGAAATCCCGTGGTAGGCGAGAATCAGCAGACGCTGACGACGCCAACGACTGTCCTGCACCAGCGCGGACACGCCCGTCGATTTCAAACTTTGCAGCGTGACTTGTTTGAGCTTCTTCAACATTTAGGTCATTTCAAAGCAGCAGCCGTTAACGATGGAGGGTTGCGTTTGACGATCGAGAGCAGAACTTCACTGAGACTGCGAATTGCTTTCCGTCCAGTGGGAAGAGCCGAGAAGACCAAAAGCGTCACCGCAAGGGTTATCGCAAACGCCAGACCTAAACGCCCAATGAGCCACGACACCGTCATCAGCCATGGCCGTGTAATCACGACTATCCCAAGGGCACACAGAGATGCGGCGGCGGATGGAGCGATGGTGTGATAGAAGTGCGAGGCGCGAATCGGACCACGGCGACCGACGTACCAGAACAGCAGCGGAGTGGCAATGCAGAGATCGCTGATGGCGTAAGTTGCGGCAACTCCTTTTGCGCCCCACGGTAATCCGGCGATGATCGACCCAACCGCAATCACGGCGCTGATGACGCCCCAATGAAACAAGTCCCGAGAACGCCCTTGCGTTGAAAACAGCCACCATGATGTTTTCGTCACGGGCTGGATCATCGCTGCAATACCGAGCAGCATGAAGATCGTGCCGCTATTTTCCCACTGCGGCCCCAGCAGGAAGAGCACGAGCCAATCTGACGTAGCGATCATGAACGCGCACAACGGCATGGTAATCATAACCAGCTTCTCCAGAATCTTTAGATAAGCGTTACGGTAGCGCTCTGGAGAATCAGCGAGACGACTTAACGCCGGTACCGCCACGGCGGCGAGCGGAGCGTTGATTTGCTGCATAGGCATAAGCAGCATTTGATACGCACGGGAGTAGAGACCCAGTTCGTACGCACCCCAGAACTTTCCGATCAGCGCGTTGTCCGAGTTGCGCGCGAAGTATTGCATGACATTAAAGCCGGTGACGTTGCTGCCGAAGCTGAGCATGGAACGAACGTTTGCGCCGCGCCGCGGCCAGCCTGGCCGCCAGCGACACGCTGCCCACATTCCAATAACTGAGATCATTGCCAACACCAGCTGATTGATAACGAGCGCCCAGTAACGCGCGCCGTAGATCGCGGAGACGATTGCGGCGCCCAACCCGATCGCCATCGCGGAAACTTCGATGACAGCAGTAACCGCAAACCGCATTTGCCGAATCAGTATCGCCTCGTGCTGAATGTAGAGGCCGGTGATGAGGATGCTGACGCCATAGCCGATCGTAATTCCGATCAGCCGCGGCTCTTTATAGAACCATGCCGCTAACGGCGCTGCCGCAATTGTGACCAACGTGATCGCGGCGCTTAAAGCCATGTTCATCCAGAAGAGCGCGCTGACCTGTTGATGATTAAGATCGGACCATTGAATCGTCGCTGTCGACAATCCGAGGTACTGAAACATCCCGAGGAAGCCGACGAGAATCGCGACCATGCCAATCAAGCCGTAATCCTGCGGCGTCAACAAACGAGCGAGCACAACTGCCGACGACATGCTCAGACCGAACTTGCAGACTTGCGCCGCGAGCGTGACCACGCCGCCTCTGGCGGAGCGCGCCCCCAGATCGGCTTTTAAATGATCCGTTCGGAAATGACGATTACGGTCGTCTTTGACGAACGGGTGCTCTGATGAAGAATCTTCTACGGACATCCTGAAAAGATTGTTAGTGCGGAATCCCTGGGATGGACCACCGGGCGGGAAAACTGCCACGAACAGTATACAGGATGAAGCAGCCTTCGAATCCATGAATTTTCGGGATTCGCGGAAAATTTCTGCAGGGTGACACGATTTTGCCGTTAGAATCTGTTCCCGGCACGTCGATCAGTCCGCAGAGTGGAGAACTGTCCTGAAACCAGACCCGTCGAACATGCGCGTGTTGCAGTTTGCGCCGCGACTCTGCTGGCCGCTCGACACGGGGGCCAAGCTCCGAAATTATCACCTGGCGCGCGTTCTGGCTGCGTACGCGAGTGTTTCCCTGCTGGCGTTTGCCGAGTCTCAATATGACAAGACCGAGCTGGCGAACGTGTACGAACAAGTTGTTACAGCTCCCAGAGATCAAGACTATTCGTTTGGGAATCTCTTGCGCGGCGCCGTCGGCCGCACGCCTTTGCCGCTGCTCAATTACACCACCGAAGAGATGAAGCACGAGGTGGCGAGAACCTTGAATGAAAATGACTTCAATATTATCCAGATCGAAAGCATCCACTTGATGAATTACCTGCCGGTGATTCGGGCCGCGCGCAAACGTCCGCTGGTAATTTGCGATTGGCACAACGTCGAGTCTGACGTGATGCGACAGTACGCCGAAAGTCAAACAAATATCGCTCGTAAGACATACGCGCGCAGGACGGCGCGATTGATGAGTCAACATGAACAACAAGCGCTCGATGAATTCGATGCGCATATCGTGGTGAGCGAACACGATGCTGAGAGACTGCGCCGGGTGAATTCAGACGCGCGGATGCTGGTGATTGAAAACGGAGTCGATGTTGATTACTACAAAGACTTCGATTTGACCACTGAAAAAAATCGAATCGTGTTTGTTGGCTCGATGGACTATCACGCGAATATTGAGGGCGCGATAAGTTTTGCACGCAATGTCTGGCCCAGCGTCCATGAAAAGAATCGTCAACTGATCTTTACGATTGTCGGTCGTGATCCTGCCGCATCTGTTCGCGAGTTGGCGACGATTGCCGGAGTGGAGGTAACCGGCAGTGTCGCAGATGTGCGGCCATACTATCGCGAAGCAGTTTTGGCAGTAGTGCCCTTAAATGTTGGTGGCGGCAGCCGTCTGAAGATACTCGAAGCAATGGCGGCCGGTGTTCCGGTCGTTTCGACGGTACTCGGTGCTGAAGGTTTACGCGTTAACAGTAGGCAAAATATCTTGCTCGCGGATTCAAACGACGAACTGGCTGGCGTGATCATCAGCCTGCTTGGGGACCGGGATTTGAGGGCGCAGATCATTTCCGGCGGTCGCGAGCTGGTAACGAATCGTTATGATTGGTCAACACTCGGGTCAAAACTCTTCGATTATTATCGCGAGCTGCTCCAGGAACGACCGGCGAAACCTCAATCATGAAAACGATGCGAGTTGTCTCAGTTGTTGAAGCCACAACCGTAAACGCAGTCGCGAAGATCACCCTCGAATTCTTTCGCACGGCGCGCGAACTGGCTGAAACCCTGAGCGACGTCCCGACGATTGAAGGTTCGATTGTTACGTTCGATCGCGGCTCATCTGAGAATGAGTTCATTCAATCGGCCCGGGCGTCAGGGATCGACATTGATGTCATCCCGGAGCGAGGGCGATTCGATCTGACAGTTATTCCCGCTTTGAAGACGATCGTCGAACGGCGTCAACCCGATATCGTAGTCACCCAATCAGTAAAGTCTCATTTTCTGATGTGGCGTTCGCGGCTGTGGAAACAAATTCCGTGGGTTGCTTACCACCACGGCTATACGACTACGGATTCCAGGATGCGGCTTTATAACCGTTTCGATCGGTGGTCGTTACCGAAAACCGATATGGTGGTCACTGTTTGCAATGCCTTTGCGCGTGAGTTAACCACCGTTGTGGGATTGCCGCCTGAACAAATTCGCGTCCAACATAATTCAATTCGGCCGGCGCCAACAGTTAATGCCGAAGAGATTCGCGAAGTGCGAGAGCGGTTGGGGATTTCACCCAATCAGCCAGTCATTCTTAGCGTTGGCCGGCTGTCGAAAGAGAAGGCGCATGCGGATTTGATTACCGCATTCAAAGAGTTGTGCGAGACGCATTCCGAATTCGACTGCAAACTGGTACTGGTTGGCGATGGACCAGAACGCCAATCATTGACAACCGCAGCGCGCGAGTCCGGGTTTGACGGGCGAATCATCTTCACCGGTCAACTCAGAGACGTGCGCCCTTACTACGCAATGGCCAATGTGTTCGCGCTGCCGTCACACAGCGAAGGCTCACCGAATGTTTTGCTGGAAGCGATGGCGGCGGAAGTTCCGATCGTTGCCACTGCTGTCGGCGGCGTGCCGGAGATCGTCCAACATGAAGCAAGCGCATTGTTGGTTTCGCCGCAGAGGCCGGCGGCAATGGCCCAGGCCATTCACCAAATCTTGACCGACAACAGACTGGAGCAGCGGCTGGTCGCAAACGCTGCGAATCTCCTAATCAGCAAACACTCACCCGATCAATATGTGCGCTCGTTGTTAAGGCTGTACCACGAGGTTGTCGAGGCCCGCAGATCGCTGCACGCATAGAGTACCAGCAACATGAACGACCCAAACAAAAGGTCTAAACACGCGAAACAATTGTTGGGAAAATATGCTCCCAGCGTGCTTGGCTATTGCCTGGCGACTCTTTTCACGCAGTCGCACTTCACGGCCGATGCGTCTGATTATGTCCAATCGATCGTTTCCTATGATCGCGGCCAATACTATGAGTTTTGGGAATTCGGACACATCCTGTGGCGGCCAATTGGATGGTTTTTGATGATGGTCTTCAGACCCGTGCTCCTGAGTCTGTCGGGCGGAGACCTGGAGGTTGGCACTGCGCTGCTACTGACCGCGATAGCCTGGCTGGCAGGCTTAATAAGCGTGGTGGCATTGGCGGCTATTGTCAGTCGCTTCTGTTCCAGACAATTGATCGTCTCGATTACGGTGTTGACGTTTATCCTGTCGCACGGTGTGCTCAATTTCGCGCAAGCAGGAACGTCTTACATTATTTCCCTCTGCTCTATGCTGTTGGCGCTTTCCGTACTGTTGAAACCAAAGGGCGAACGGTTGACAACGAGGCACGGTTTAGCCGCGGGAGTCTTACTCGCCCTAATGATCTGTTTTTGGCTGCCTTTCATCTTCATAATTCCCGCGGTGCTCATCGCGCCACTGGCAGTTTCAGGTTTGGAAATGAAAAAGGTGAAGACGCTGTTTGTGGCACTCATCGTGGCGGGAGTTTTGACGGCAATTGTTTATCTGGTGGTCGTCGCCGGACCAGTCGGCGTTCGCAGCATCAGCGGCTTCCGCGCGTGGATGCAACAAACTACCGGTAGGACCTCGCAAGACAAAGGCCTCGCACGCACGATTCTCGGGTTTCCCCGTTCGTTCATCTACTTTGGGAACGACGGCATGCTCGTTAAGCGCTATCTGGTACACGATCCCTTTAATCCAGTCACCGGTTTGGATCTCTTGCGCCTTAGCCTTTGGAAGTTGATTTTGTTTTATCTGTTTCTGGCGGCGCTGGGACTAAATCTTCTGCGCTCTGAACAAGGCAGGCGGCTGTTGGTGCCGCTGGGGTTAGCAGCAGTCGCCGTGGTCAGCGTGGCGGTTTACTGGCATGGGGGCGACATCGAGCGCTATCTGCCTTTGTATCCCATGCTGTTCCTTGCCGTAGGCTGCGTGCTATGCAGTAGACAATCCTGGCGAGTACTCAATTACGTGGTGCTCATCTTTCTGACTGCCGCCGCCGTCACGAATCTTTACGCGATGTCGCTGCCGGTCCTTGGCGCTCAACAAGCAAACGTATCGGCGAGGATCTCTAACCTGGCGCCGCGTTTGAAACCTGCAAGTCGGATCTTTGTCGTGAACTTTCAGGATGAGCTGTACAATTTCGGTCGCGATTTTCCCTTCAATCCGATCGTGCGGGCGCATACCTTGCAAGTCACCAGCGTGGTCGAAGTCAGTGGCAAAGACGCGCCGCGGTGGCGGCAGGCATTTGCTGCGGACGCGCAGTCCATCTGGAGCGGCGGCGGCGATGTTTGGATTACGCGCAGGGTTTTGAGCCCAAAGCCGAAGGCCGAGTGGAATTGGGTGGAAGGAGACGACCGGCGACTCTCCTGGACTGACTTCTATCAATTCTTCTCGCAATTGGAAGTGGGCGAACCGGTCGGCGGTGACGACGGGTTTGTCCTGGTCGTGCCTTCCGAACGGACAAGGCAAATATTAAATCAATTCAAATCTCAGTAGCGCGACCAGTAATAGATCATTTTGGCGTACTCACCCGCGACCGTTTTCCACCCGAACCGGCGCGACCACCAAAGCCAGGGCGACGGCGTTTGCCAGCCAGGTGGTGGAGCTTCGATGCCAACCTGGATGCCGCTGCCGCAGGCGCGGCGCATCGACCATAAAGCGCGACGTGAGTGATAAGCCGACGTCACAATCAGCAGGCGTTGATACTGGTGACTGGTTGCATGATCGCGCAACAGCAGGCTTTCTTCGTACGTTCCCAGTGCCTGTCCGTTCGCGAGTTGGATTCGATCGGCGGGCACGCCTTGTTGTTGCAATCGTCTGGAAATCAATTCATAGAAGTAAGGATTGCGCTGGCCGTCCCACCCGCTGATCAACCCGTCATTCGTAACCACCACCACGGGCGCGCGTCCTTCGCGAAACAGCTTCGCGGCCCATGTCGCCCGCTCGATGTAAGTTCCCGCGCCGCTGAACACGACGATCGCGTCAGCAGATGGAATCTCAGCTCTGACGATTAGCAGATGCGCCGCCAGCCAGGCGATCAAGGGCGAGAGCGCGACCAGAATCGCCGCACAAAATAGAAAGCGGCGACGACGCGCCGCTTTTGTCCTGATGAGAACTCTTCCTTTACCGCTCATGGGACGTCTAATTCCGATGCGGCTTTAACGCAAAGTCATTTTGATTAGCTTCGGGGCTTGTCCCACGGATCGACTGACGATTCCGGCTAATAACGGACGAGTCGTGTCCGCTCAGTAATTCATCGTAGAGTTCCAAGGTGTTTTGCAGGTGCCGATCTTTTGAGAATTTCTCAGCTGCGAGGGCTTTGCCGCGATTCCCCATCATGCGCGCGGTTTCATCGTTGGCCAGCACTTGAATTATTCGTTCTGCCATCATTCTGTCGTCACTGCTCGGCACGATGTAACCGGTTTCACCTTCGACGATTGCCTCGCGTACGCCGCCGACATCCGTGGCCACCACCGGAAGTCCCGCAGCCATGCATTCCAGAATCGCATTCGCGAAACCTTCCGACGTTGAACTCAACGCGCCTACGTTCGAAGCGAACAACAGACTCGCGACATCATCGCATCGTCCGACGAAATGTACGTCCTCGGCTATTCCTAATTCCGATGCCAGTTGTTTCAAACCCGGCATTAGTTCTCCTTCACCGGCGATCACGAAGGCCGCATCAGGAACAGCGGCGCGCACACGCGCGGCCGCGCGCAGGAACATCGGATGGTCTTTAACCGGATTGCGGAGGTTTGCGACGATCGTCACGAAGCGTCGATTGTCTTGCGGCAAGCCAAACATCGCGCGTGCGGCGGATTGCGAAAGTTCAGCGTCAACCTTCAATCTCTCCAGATCCAGACCGTTGTAATGCTGAATGATCCGGTTGGGATTAACGCCTTCCCGGATTAATTGGTTTTGGACCACGAGACAATTGGCGATCACGCGATGGGCCATACGAAACGACATCCGCTCGGCCAGCTTTTGCATAGGCGTGCGCAAGCCGGTCTCGCCTTTCGAGGTGATCCGCGCCGGAACGCCGGCCAGGAATCCTCCGGTCATACCGAAGATATTCGTGTAGAAACAGTGGGCATGGATGACGTCGATTTGCTTTTCCTTCAAGTAAGCAACTAGCCGTCGAAGCTGTCTGGCAAAGTTGAGGTCATAGAAACTCGTCAGCGGATACTCATGAATTTCACCAAGATTCAGCTGTTCCGCTTCGGCGCGCAACGAACCTTGGTCCTGCAAACAAGCGAGATGCAGGTGGCATTCACCTGTCTCGTGCAACTGGCGTAATAGTTGAAGGGCCTGGCGCTCACTGCCGCCCTGCTCGAAGCTGTCTATGATGAATAGGACGTTTGGCTTCATCTTTGAAATCTCAGATTTGAGATTCGAAATCTGGAATCAGTAGTTCATCTACTCGGCTCCCAACGCGCGTACCTTTCGCCACGCAGGAACTGAAACATCGCGAGTAACGACGCGACATTCGCCAGCACAAAATAATGAGGGAGTGCGAGCACGCGACTGCGCACGCCAAATCTTTCAAGGAACCACGACATCACTCCGCACGCATACCCGACTGACTGCACCAGAAAGAGCGCCCGATACGCCGTTGAATCCACCGCCAGAACTGCCGAAGTAGCTAACAGCGCCATCAGATAGAACGGCACGAAGTACCGCATGACTTTATGCGAGAGGAGTTGAATGCCGTAGAGTCCGCTGCGCAGCGGATTTAACATTGCACGATGACGCCAAAGATCGGTGAATGTCTGCGCGATGACGCGGACACGCATACGCAGTTCGTTGTCTTGTTGTTGATTGGTCTCTTCCGTGCAGATCGCTTCGGGCTCATAGATCGCTCGCAGCCCTTGTTCGACCATCTTGGTCGTGATGATGAAGTCACTGCACGCTTCGTGGTAGAGCGGCGCGTACGCAGACTTCCTCACAGCATAAAGACATCCTGAGACTCCGATTAAAGAGCACGCGCGGCTCTCATGCTTCTTCAAAAACGTTTCGTAGTTCCAGTAGGACTTCGCTCCACGACCAACACGGGATTCACCCGGATCGACATAGATCAGCCGGCCGCCGACACAACCAACGGTTTGATCGGCGAAGTTCCGCACGATTTTTCGCACCGCGTCGGGTTGGTAGAGACTGGTCGCATCGGAGAACAGAATGATTTCGCCGCGCGCTTTTTCGACGGCGGCATTCTGGGCCGCGGTCTTGCCAAGCCGCTGCGGTTGTCGATGCAATATCACACCCTGGCTGTGAAACGACTGTGCGATCTCATCGGTGCGATCATTTGAGCAGTCAGAGGCGACGATGATCTCCATAAGGTCGCGCGGATAATCGAGCGCCAGAGTATTCGCCAGCTTTCCGGTCAGCGCGCGCTCCTCGTTGTGAGCAGTAATGATTACGGTCAGCGGCGGGGTGGTATCGCGGCGCGTAACTCTTCGCGGTCGCAACGTGCTAATTAGGGCGATTAAGGCCGGATAGCCGGCGTGCGTGTAAACCAGCGCCATTGCGCTCAGCAAAAAAATAATCTCCGCGGTGAATTTTAAGCTCATGCTCTCGCAGGCTGATGAACCGGATCGTCGGTGTGAACCCCGGCGCGGGGTTGCCGCTTGCGTTTCTCAACGACGACAAGTTTTCCAGTCTCTGCTTCGTAGATTCTGCGAAAGCAGACGGCGTATCCGATCAGGTAATAAACATTCCAAACGTAGGCTACGGACAAGAAGAAGCTGGAAACCATAAACACGAGCAGCGAGGCTTGCAGACCCAAACCCAAATAATAGAAGGTCGAAGTCTGTCTCACGGCCAACGTCTCACGTACGATCGTTGAAAGCTTGCGCAAAGGCGAGACGATAAACATTGTGTAGAGGACCATTGCGGTTAGGCCCATCTCCGCCGCCACCTGCGTATAGGAGTTGTGCGTGACTAGTCCCCGGTAGGACATGTTGGGTTGATAATTACCCATGCCGATGCCGAGCAGTGGATGACGCAACGCAACGTAAATTGAGCGGAATAATTCGCCCCGGCGAGAATCGGCAGAGCCACTGGAATCAAGGCCGGGCATGAAGATCGTTAGTAGCCGGCTGCCGTAACCCGTCGGCGCCAGCACTACAATTGCAGCAAACGCACCGACCAGTAGCAGGGTGAGCTGCAATTTGTTGTCGCGTCGCAGCTTCAACGCAAAGAACGCAAGCACGACCAGCATCCCGATGAAGGCGCCACGCGAATACGAGAGGAAGATGCCGAATATCATTATCGTGGCACACAGCGCATGAATCACCTTCCACAGCCCCGCACGTGAACCGAAAAAGTAAGCAATCGAGATCGGCAACATGGTTACGAGATGAAGCGCCATATCGTTTGTGTTCGCGAAAATTCCACTGCCAACGCCGGCTGCCCGATATCCTTCGACTGTCATTAACCCCAACCGATAGGAATTCATCGCCTGAAAGCTGAGCACGACTGCAGTTGCCACGCCCACAAACAAAAGTGCTTTGAGCCTTCCTTCAGTCCGGACCACGTTAATGATGACTATGAAAGTGGCAATACCCCGAATGAAAGTACCGCTGAAGTCATTCCAGGCGGGCGATGGATCGATGGCCAGAGGAATCGACAGCAGACCCGTCAGCGCAAACAGCAGCACGAGGTTCACTTCGCGCGGACGAGCCGTGAACGTTCCTTCAAGCGAGACCTGCGTGACCGCGAACACCACCAGCGTAATAATGCCGACGATCAGTGCCAGCGATTTGGTAGCCGCTGAAGGATAAAACTCAGCCGGGCGGGCGTACAGAACAATTGTAAAGAGAAAAAGCGCGGCAAAAGATAAGACATGCCCGCGCTTCAAAAATGTCATTGCCGGGGTGGCGACTGAAAGGTCATCGAGAGTTTTGGCTGCGATCACCGGTTCGGACGCCGGGGCTTGGGAAACTCGAGTGCCCGTCGAAACGGGGACACGATGCGATTGTGACCGAGATACGGTCTCGTAGTCCTTCGGTGTGGAGCGCCTGATCATATGCGGACTATTTGTGGTAACTGCCTAAAACAAAGAAGCGCAGGCTGGCCCCGCGCTTCTCGTAATTTCGATCCCAACAAACGAGGCGAGTCTAGGCCGGCATTCCTTCGCTGTTCATCGGTACCATCGTGCGAACGCGTTCACGCAGGGCCAATTCAAACATGCGCGCTTGCTCGACTTCGGTAAACGATAGGGCGCGCAGTTCCTGTTCAATGCGGCGTCGATAATCGGATACCAAAGAATCAGAAACGCCTAATGTGGCGGCGACTTCCAATTGCGTCGCATGCTCCGGGCTCAGGTAGCAATGCCACAGAACCCCCAACATCCGATTGTATTGCTTGATTTTGCCGCGCACATTGCCACGTAAATTGGTCAAAAACTTATCGACAGAGCCGGCAGCCTCCTGCTCAGATTCATGACGAAGCAGACTCTCTTCGGGATTTTCGCGCAGGTCAGCCGGATCGTAATGCGGCCCATCAGAGTCGCCATCGTCACCACCCAGTGGCACGAGATAAATATCCATTACCGGCAGACGCGACATGACCAGACTGCGCAAACTGCGTACATCGGCCGGCCCATCAATCGCTTCCAGCACGCTTACAATCAGGTCTTCCAGGTCTGAATTGCTGATAACGATCTGGGCATCTCCCGTACAACCGACCATCCGGGTGTCACGTTGACGAACCGGAATCATGTGAACACGCTGTTCCATCTCATGAGAGCCACGTCCGGTCTTGTTATCCGGCCATTCGCTCAAACCATAAACGCGATCAGCCAGGCGGCGGTGTTGTTCATCGCTCCCACCGTTGCTGTCAAAGCGACGGAAGTTCGCGCTGGATTGAATCAGCGTAGAAATTCGTCGCGCCAGTCGATAACTCTCCGGATGACGCTTTCTCAGTTCTGCTGTGAGCAGATTCGTCAGCTCGATCTGTCCGATCTCGCATTCGATTTCCGCATCGGTCATCGCTGTGTCCAGGTAATGCTGGAAGCGCGATTTCGTCAGCAGTTGCACAAACAGTTCCTGGGTAAGATCTGTATAAGCACTGCTGGCGCCCTCTTCGATCAACAGCCCTGCGCTGCGCGAAGCTCGCACCAACGGATGATTACTTACAATTCGGTGCAATTCAGCCCATAGGCGGTTAACGTCAGAATTGCGCAAACTATCGACCCAGTGGCCGGCCCTCGCGCTGCGTTCGGCAAGTCGGTTGGGGCGCGATACTTCGCGAGGCACGTTAACACTCGAGTCCGGTGTTGTTTTTTGAGTAATTGATTTCACGGCGGTTTTTTTGTCCCGAAAGATGTGAGTGGATGTAATAGGCGGCAGCTAGAAAAAGTGATCCACGATCACCAGCATCCAGCGTTGCTGAATCGTAGTCTGTTAACCAGGTCGTATCTACAATCGGTCGAGAGGCATTGAGGATCGTTGGGCGACTTCAGTTGATTACCGAGTCGAGTGGCCTGGTTGGGCACACGTACAGCAATTCAGTGTTAGTTTCAATCCCGAGAAGATTGTGCATTTCCTGACGTGATGGTCAGGTCAGCGGGTATCTGTGGTTCAACGACGTCCGAGCTTCGTCACTGAGTTTGGGGAACCAAGGAGTCAAGAACTCCCCGATCAACCTGCGGCAATCTTAACAAACATACTCGACATTGAGCAACATTTTTTTACACACCGGTTAACCCACTGATTCTATTGGAGAAAAGTGCTCTTACCGCTGCGACCAATTCTGGAAATTCGGAGGTATTGATTTTTTTAGGGTGGTGGCAATCTCTCTTTCGGGCGAAATATGAGGCGTTCATCACCAGAGAAACAGTTTTGCAAAACGACGCGTTGTCCTTCCTCTCAGGCGCTACTTCGATACGACCGTCATCATCTGCCAATTGCAGGTCGAGCTGAGATCGAAATCCACTTACGAGGATGTGATTTTTGTAACGCGGAACTTCAACTGTTGGTGTGTCACCACCGCGGTGTCGAAGAATATCGTCTGGTCGAAATGCCGGATCAGCTTCGGAAACTAGCTGAAGACTTGCTCACGAGAAGCACGATTCAATTCGCGCCTGTCGGGGCCAATCGCCAATCACATTAACCAGCGGTTCACGCCTGAGCAGAAACGGAGAGTGGTGGGATCCTGTTGGCGAGAGGACTCTGCGGGAGTTCGATCTTGAATTGTGTGCCTTCCCCGAATCGGGATGTGACGGAAACTTCTCCTCCGTGGCTTTTCGCCAGATGCTTGACGATCGCTAATCCCAGGCCGGTGCCACCCAGTTCACGAGATCGCGCACGGTCTACACGATAGAAGCGTTCGAACAGCCGATCGAGGTGATGCGACGGAATTCCTTCGCCGGTATCTTCGACGGAAATGTGATCACGATCGCTCCGGCTGAAGCTAATCGAAACTGTGCCGCCGTCGCGGTTGAACTTCACCGCGTTGTCAATCAGGTTAGTCAGCATTTGGACCAGCCGATGAGGATCGGCAAAGACTTCGGATTCTGAGGGAACGAGGTTTCGGATGCTAATGTCGCGGGTCGCTGCGGTCGCCACCAGAGATCCAACGACGTCTTCTACAAGTGGGCGTAGCCGAACTATTTCAGGTCTGATTTTTACGTTGCCGGCCTCGATCGCGCTCAGTTCGAGAATGTCATCAATCAAGCGATGCATCCGCGCTGCGTTCTTCTGAATGATTGAGAGAAACCGGCGATTGTTCTCGGGATCATCGATTGCGCCGACTTCCAACGTCTCTGACAAAGCCACGATCGATGTGAGGGGCGTGCGCAGTTCATGTGAAACGTTTGACAGAAATTCCTGGCGCACAATCTCGAGGCGCTCCAACCTTGTCACGTCAAAGAAAACGCCTACTGCTCCGGTGACAACGCCGGCAGCCCGCAACGGCACAACCCGCAGGTCGAAAACCCGGCGATCGGGGCCAAACGTCTCGACCTTTACACCCACGCGCTCGGTGCCGCGCACTCCGTCGAGAAAAGCGTCATAAATAGCCGGATTCCTCGTGAGTTCAGTCAACCGCCGCGAAGTGATTGACGTTTCGACATTGGATAATAATTGCTGGGCAACGCGGTTGGACGCAAGCACGCGCATGTCGGCGTCAATTACCAACAGTCCTTCCCGCATTTCATTGATTGTCGTGGCAAGTAACTCGGCCGAGAAATCAGGCGCGGAGGTTCCCTGATTCCTCGGCACCACGTAACCCGGAAGTCGGAATTGCCGCCAGAGAAGGCCCAACCCGAAGCCGAGGATTAATAATGAAGTTGAGATGCCCGCCCAACGCACAAAGTCCGAGGCAAAGAAAACGAAGGCAGATAGTGCCGCGGCACAGGCAGCCAAAAACAGAAGAACAGGAAGGCGAGACTTAGCCATCTCTCATGGTTGAGCTGGATGAGGCGGCGTCGCAACCCACAAACCGATAGCCAACCCCCACGACGGTTTCAATGCAGTTTCCGCAGGCATCGAGTTTTTGTCGCAGGCGGCGAATATGGACGTCCAGGGTGCGCGCATCACCGTAATAACTGTAACCCCAAACGTGATCCAGCAATTGCTGGCGGGTAATGACCTTGTCCTTTTTTCTGGCCAAAGTTGAGAGTAAGAGGAACTCCTTATTGGTGAGTTTCACATTGACGCCGTCGCACAAAGCACGCACGTCATCAAAATCGATGGTCAGGCGCCCATCGTCATAACGTTCTCCAACTTCGTCTTCCGCTCTGCGCAGAACGGCTCTGACCCGTGCGAGAAGTTCGCGCACGGAAAATGGCTTACCGATATAGTCATCAGCGCCGACATCCAATCCAGCTACCCGGTCGCCTTCTGCAGTCTTTGCCGTCAACATGATGATTGGGGTTCGCCGGGTTTGATTCTCGCGGCGCAGTCGGCGGCACAACTCCATTCCATTCATGCCGGGCAACATCAAATCAAGGACGATAAGGGCGGGTGGGTTCTGTGTGTCCATCGCCAGCGTGAAACCCTGTTCGCCGCTTGAGGCAACTCGCGCAGAAAAACCAGCAGTTTCGAGATTATAGCGAACACTCTCAGCGATATCGGGATCGTCTTCAATGATTAGAGCAGGTTTTGGCATAACAAAAATCCGAGTGGTGGCCGGGGGTCTCTGATTCATCTGGTTAGCTTTAGAATTAATTCGGCGATAAAAAAAGATACCGCTGCGAACGTCGCAGCCGCCGGAATTGTTAAGACCCACGCCCAAACAATTCGCCCCGCAACCTTCCATTTTACTGCCGACAATCGGGTGGTCGACCCCACGCCCGCAATTGCGCCGGTAATCGTATGGGTTGTGGAAACCGGAATTCCCAGAAAGGTGGCCGCGAACAAGGTCGCGGCTCCCGCGGTCTCAGCACTGAATCCACCCACCGGCCGCAGCTTGGTAATTTTCGATCCCATCGTGTGAACGATGCGCCACCCGCCCGATAGCGTCCCCAGAGCGATTGCCGCATGGGCAATTAGGACCACGTACACCGGAATTTGAGGCAGAGACCCCTGCGCCCCAAGCTTCAGATTGAACAATCCGGCAGAGGCCAGCACCACGGTAATAATTCCCATGGTTTTTTGCGCATCGTTGCCGCCATGGCCCAGAGAGTACAGGGCCGCAGAAACCAATTGGCCACGCCGAAAAGTCTTGTCGACCTGGGCCGGCGTCCAGCGGTGGAAGATCCAATAGACAGCTACCATGAAGGCAAAGCCCAGCACGAATCCGATCACGGGCGAAGCGACAATGAAGACCAGCGTCTTGATCCATCCTTCGGGCTTCAACAAACCGCTGACGCCGCGAAAAGCAGCAATGGCCGCGCCCGCATAGCCGCCAATCAAAGCGTGCGAACTCGAGGTCGGCAGACCAAAATACCAGGTGATCAAGTTCCAGATGATCGCGCCAATCAACGCCGCCATTAACACATAGAGGCGCAAATCTTGTTGAATCAAATCGATTCTCACCAGATCTCCGCCGATCGTTTTCGCTACCCGGGTCCCAAAAAAAGCGAACGCAATGAAATTAAAGGTGGCCGCCCATATCACCGCATAACGCGGCGACAGGACTCGGGTCGAAACTACCGTAGCGATTGAATTTGCGGCGTCGTGAAAACCGTTCGTGAAATCGAAAATCAAGGCAACCAGTACAATGAAAAGAGCGAGTACTACGGTTCCGGTGATTGTGTCAGGCATGAGATGCTAGTTTGGAGAATCCGGGTCAGGTGTTCTTGATTACGATGCGTTCGACCAGATCGCCGACGTGCTCGCAGCGATCGATTGTATTTTCGAGATCATCGTAAATGTCCTTCATCATGATGACCGTTTGCACGTCAAAGCTACCGCTGAAAAGATGCGCAGTTGCCTCGCGATAGATTTCGTCACCTTCTCGTTCCATTTGATGTATTTTCACCAGATGATCCTTGATGTCTCTGGGTCGATCGACCGCGGGCACCAGTACCTCCAGTTCCTGGGCCATCTGCTGGATGACCCCGGCGAACAGTCGCATATATGGGGTGTATTCCTGAACGCCGTACCTTACCACGGCGCTGGCGAGAGCTTCAATGAAATCAACTACATCATCCAGAGTGGTCACCAGGGCATGAATGTCTTCGCGGTCAATGGCCGTGATGAATGAGCGGCTGAGCGAAGTTGAAACCTGGTGCGTGATTTCATCACACGCGCGTTCGATCGTCTTAATGTGATCGGCATAGCGCGCGCCTTCGCCGATTTCATCACCAAACATTTCTCCCAGTGATCGTGACAATTCGGTTAGCAGCGTGGTCATTTCGCCGAGCGAAGAATGATAATCTTCCTCGCGCGGCATTAATCCGATGCCAAAGAGGCCCATGCTTTGGTAATCCTTTCAGCGACGGCGACGATAGCCGAGCATACCAAAGGTGAATTGCAAAAACTTCAGAAAGTAAGCCGCGATCGCCGTCAGAGTATTTCTGAGCAGCGATCGCGGCCATGGCGTTGCCGGCCACGGTCATTAAAAGTTTAGCCGCACGGCAAACTGAATTTGGCGGCTGGTTCCCAGACCGACATCGCGCGAGACCGTCTGGCGCAACAATCCAAACGTGCCGCCCGCCGCGCTTGCCGTGTACGCCTGGCCTGGCTGGACGTTCGCGCCAGCGGCCGTGCAGACGGCCCCGGCGCAGCTAACTGTTGGCAACGCCAGGTTCAGACGAGTGCCGGGAATATCGAAGTTCGTGTGATTGAGAACATTGAAAATCTCAGTCCTGAATTCGAGGTTGGTGGTTTCAGAGAACTTGAATCGCTTGTTGAAGATCACATCGAACTGAAAGAAATTCGGACCGCTGAGGAAGTTTCGCGGCACATTACCGAAAGCTCCCGGGGCCGGCGTCGTGAATGCCGCCGGGTTTATGGTGAGTCGGTCAGCGGTTAAATAAGGGTTAACCCCAGCAACTAAATCCGGGCGTCGCACGTTGCGCGAGGCTCCACCGCCGGGCGTGTTAACGACTGCGCTGAAGCCCACCGGCAGCGGAGCCGTAGCGAGTTGCGCCACAAAGCCGTTTGGCAAACCGCCGCACCCGGCTGCCGCCACGCACTGCATGACTACGTCCGGACGAACAATGCCAATCTCCAGCGGCACGCCGGAACGGCCGTTGAGAATACTTCCGATTTCCCAGTCACCCAGGATCGCATTGCCGGCCCCGCCCAGGTCATGCTTCTTTCCTTTGCCAATCGGCAGATCGTAAAGGGCACTGAAGTTGAAAGTATGGCGGACGTCGAAGTTATTCCGGCCCTCGTCATAATCGAATTCGCTGACTGCGCGTGCGTTGTTCGCGGCGGTGCGCGCTTCGTTCGAACCCGACGTATTGCCAAAGGACTTTGCCCACGTGTACTGCGAATTCAAGGTTATGCCGGTACTGAAGCGCCGTCCCAGAGTCATCTGCAGGGCTCGATAGGTGTCGTGACCGCCGCTGGTTTTATCGTCAATCTCTGCATACGGATTGTTCACGGTCGAGGATCCCGAAACGAGCGAAAACTCGCGAATCGTGTTAACCGCGACTACCTGACCTGCGGCGTTGGTGCGATTTACTATCCCGAAAGTGGTTGGCAGCGTTGTGCCGTCGAGTATGGTCGTCTGACCTGGAAGAATCCGGTTGGCAATACTGCGCAGGAAAAGATTGCGTCCCTGAGAGCCCACAAAACCCGCAGTCAACACCAACTTGTACGGCAATTCCTGTTGAAACGAGACGCTGTACTGATAGACCTTTTCCGGAATCGTGTAGTCGTTCGCATAGGCGCGCGGCTGATACTGGCGATTAGCCGGATTAGTTATGAACAGCGCGGCGATCGTTGCCGGATTCTGTGGATAACTGCCGCCGTTCAGCGTTGAGCTGATGCGGTTTGATTCGATCGGCTGAATCTGATCTTCAGTCTGGCCCGGTCCGTAATAGATGCCAAAGCCACCGCGAATCACTGACTTGCCACCACCAAACCACCCGTTTCCACCTGGATTCGGAGACCATGTCAACCCGATGCGCGGACCAAAATTGGTTCCGGATGTTTTTAACGGATCCTCGCTCGGATTGCGCAGCGTGCCGTTATCGATGTTGAAGTAAATCTGACGGTTGTTCACTTCCTTCAGCGGGGTGTAGTACTCATAGCGGAGACCATAGTTCAAAGTCAGGTTGGATTTTATCTTCCATTCATCCTGAAGGTAGCCAATGTAGTATTGCTGCTTTGCATGGGCCGGCCCGACCAGCGACGGAATGAAAAAGGGCGATGGCTGCGAAAGGTCGCCGAGGAACTGTGTCGACTGGAGAGTATTCGCCAGGAAGTTCTGGATGCTGGCCCAGGTATAGGTAATCCCGCCAAGCCTGTCCGTGTACAAATTGATCCAGCGAAGCTCGCCGCCGAACTTGACGCTATGAGTGCCTTTGGTCCAGTTCACGCTGTCAATGGCTGAAAGTGAAAACGGAGTGTAAGGCTGGGCCCGACCGTTCTGGGCGCTGTTAGCGCGGACCAGTCCGCCGGGTACCGCAATTCCTGCGTTCGATCCCTGACCGGGCAAAGCGAATCCCGCGACGCTGCCGGCGAGATTAAGGGTAACGTTTGAAAGGTCAACGCCCGCGTTTGGCGGGGCGGAACCGTTGATTCGAGAAAGAGATGAGTTGTAGCCAAACTTAAATTCATTGAGCAGGTTCAGGCGCAGGGTTGACTGCAAAGCAATGATTCCATTTTGCGGCACCTGCTTAACCAAAATACTCCGGCCGGTAACACCGTCAGGTTGGGTGTTGTCTCCCTGATCCCTGAAGAAACGGAAGTAAGCCGAGTGCTTTTGATTGAGTTTGAAATCCAGGCGTAAAGCTTCGGCATTCTCATTGACAATGTTGTTAGCCTGGAGCTGAACCGTATCGAACAAGTCTGGGCCGGTACGAAGCACTACCGCACCGGGAGCCCGGAAAGTCGGAATCAGATTCACGGTTGCGGCGCTGCAAGCAGTGGTCGTTCCCAGAATGATGCCGCCAGGACAAATTCGCGATGACTGGCCGGGCACCGCCTCGATGGCATTGACGCTGCCACGCAATCGGTAGCCTTCATAGGAAAAGAAAAAGAAGACTTTGTTTTTTACGATTGGACCACCAACCGAGCCGCCGAACTGGTTAAGACGCAGCTTGCTCTTCTGACCGATGATGTTGTCGAAAAAGTTTGCGGCGTCGAGGGCATCGTTGCGCAGGTATTCGAATACCGAGCCATGAAAAGCGTTGCCGCCGGACTTGGTAACCACGTTTATCTGCCCGCCGGTGCCGGTACCCTGTTCGGCAGGGTAGTTGTTTGAATCAACCCGGAACTCCTGGACATTCTCGAGCGATGATTGCAGGCGGAAGGGTGTCGGAATTTCGCCGTTAAGATTACCGGGATTAGCATCGATGATCGCCGTGCCCTCAATGCCATCGTAACGAACAATGTTCTGCTCAGTTGCCCGGCCAGAGAAACGAATGTCTCCGAACGTTCCCGATCCGCTGTTGACTGAACCAGGAGCCTGAAGATAAAGCTGGGAAAGTTGTCTGCCGTTAACGGGCAGGCCTTCAACTTCGCGCGGAATTACGTTGGCGCCCATCGCGGCGGAACCGTTGTTCACAACTGTCTCTTCGGCGCTGACGACGTTCACAGTCGCCGAAACGCCGCCTACGGCCATCGACAGATTGACTTCCAGCGCCTGGCCCACATTCAACTCAGCATGATCAATCTTGCCCGTCATCCCGGAGGCCTCTGCGATTATGCGATAGCTCGAGGCTTTCAGCCCTGGCACTACGAAGTAGCCGTCTTCGTTTGCTTTGGCGTTGCGCTCGTCGCCGGTTTTTTCGTTAACCACACTTACACTGGCGCCCGGGACGATGGCGCCATTGGCGTCCTTCGTGTAGCCAGAGATCTTTCCGCTGTCACTTTGCGCGAATGCCGCGCCTGAGAACAACAATAAAGTCACGATTGCCAGGGGACTGATTAGAAATCTGGTTAGCGATCTCTTGCACATAAAAATCTCCTTAAGGTTGCGGTTGTGGCGGACGTGCTCAGTTTTCCGAACTATCCAACTTCCATTGAATTAGGGACGAGGACACGTTTTATCGATACACGAAGCGATGGAATAGACTGGTAGTTGGGAACAGCCAAGCGTTTTCATAAAATTCGAATTGCGGTGTAAGGAAAGAAGCTACAGGAGGACGATTACGGTCACGTTAACTTGAAGTTAAATCGATGTTAACTCGGATTCGGGTTAACAATGCGCCCCGGCCGGAAGCTCAGGCGACGAACATGTGGCGAACATCAACAACGCATTTGGTGGTGACCTTGTAGGGGCGTCCCTCCGTGGGCGCCCGCTTTATTGCCTACGACCTGAGAAGCTCAGGCGTCCACGGAGGGACGGCCCTACCAATTAGGCCACCACGCATTAACCGGTTGAATGGAGCGCGGCGGGCGTTATAGTGTAGCGTCCATATCCTGAATCAATAATCTGTCGAGGGGGAAAACCGAGTATGAAATGGGTTCGATTTATGTCAGCCATCATTGTGGGAGCAGTAATGACTTGTGGGTTTGCGCTCCGGTCAGAAGTAGGCGCCCAGGGCGTTGATCAGGTGCGCACTCCGGCGAAAGACAGCGCGGAACGCAAAGCTATCGTGGACGCGGTGCACGAAGCGTACAAGGAAGGTGCGGATCAACCTGCCAAGTTTCTGGTGAATTATCTAAAGGTTCACGCCGGCTGGGCATGGATTAACGTCACGCCACTGGATGCCGACGGAAAGCCGGTAGCCGATCCGGCGCCGCTCCTCTTCCATAATGAAGACAGCAAATGGGTCAGCAAGGATCTCTTCGACGTACCCACGGATCCAAACGATCATGTAGGACCGCTCGAACCCAGCCCCAAATATATAAGAGCGCTGCAGCAGAAATATCCGGGTGTTCCCGCCGATATTGTTCCAGGAAAGCGTCGCTAAGCCTATATCTTGTCTAAGCTCTCAGGCATGCGTGCAAATAATCCCAAGGTCCTAATTCTCGTGGCGCTGGGCATTGTACTAATCGTGCTTGGCCTCAGTGTCCTTACTGGCGGGAATCCATACTCTATTGACCTTGCCGATCTGCGGAAGCAATTCAATAACGACAAGGGCAAGGTGCGCTTGCTGATGTTGCTGTCACCTACCTGACCTGCCTGCCTTCGGGGGGCCTCCGAAATTCAAGAAAAAGTACTGGATACGGTTAAGGATCAAGACATCGGCGTCTATGCGGTCTGGCTTCCGGTTCTGGGCATCGACAGTAAGGCAAGCCTGGCTATGGCCACAAAGAGGTTTACCGATCCGAGGGTACGCCAATACTGGGACGGTAAGGCCGAACTGGGAGACGCTTTTTCTCCTATTCTAAAAGCGGATGGCGTAGCTTGGGACGTCTATCTTGTTTATGACAGAAGCGCAGAATGGAAAGACAAGCCTCCCGCTCCCGTTTACATCATGGATAAGATCGGCTTGCCGGACGGCAGACCATTAGACGGGGCTGAATTAGCAAAACAGATCGTTGCCCTTCGAAACGCACCGGCTCAAAAGTAAATCAGCGATCTTGGCCATATGGCGCCAATGCTCTCTGACCATACAGCCCTAAACGCTGAACAAGTTGCTGTTCTAGATGATCGTTTCAAGCCCGCTTTTCGTCGCTACCACTACCAAACATCCAAGCGTAAATTGTACAGAGCACGGAAAACCAAACCAGGGTCAGGCCTCCGATTTGTGCGATTCCAATCAACAGGTATGAGAATGTTTTTGAGAACGTAAAGATATTACTGGCCCTGAGCGTGTTAGGGGGCCCGCAACTGCGATCGATGGTGCCGAAGATGGGTGACCGGATATCGGAACAACTCCTCGAGGTGCATGGGAGTCTGGAAGCGCGGGTCCCACCGGGTCGGATAGTGCATCGCCAACGCCCAGTCGCGAGGACGAACGCGCTCAAGACGGGCGAGAATCGCCCTATGGACACGGTCGAACTGTCTGATGACGCCTGCTCGGCCGAGCAATCTAGCGCCGGCGCGAGGGCCCACGGCATTGACTCGATTGAAGAGCGGAGTGGAGAAGTTGAGGATCCCCGCAAAGATCCTTGAGCAAAGCGAAGGCAGGTGGCCGAAGAAGACCAGAATGTTCGCAAGCGGTAGAACCAGGATGAAGCCGAGAAGGACATGGAAGAGTAGCTGGCCATTTGTCCAGCCGGGATTGTGGCTTGGCTCGGTCCAGGTCTGGCCTGCAGTCGAGTCTGCCATAACCCGGAACTCGCGACCCGCGGCCTCAAGTTCGGCCCTCAGGAGAGCGCGTCGTGTCTCAATGTCAGATTTCACTTCCCCACCAAGGATCGAGCCCTACCCTGCCGATCCAATGACACCCCGATGATCTCACCAATTCCGCGGCGCCTGCGCAACCAGGCTGCCCGCTGAAAGCAACTTCGGGCCGCCGAACGTTTGAGAAGTTGACGTGGCGGCGCGAATCAAGCACCCTGCCGCAATTCAAAGCATCATTCGCCGCACCAAGCTAGCTGAGAAACACCGCTGCTACCTAAGTCTAGAGATGTTTTTCTTGACTTGTCACCCTCAGTTGAATTAGGGCGCGACCCCAGGAATTAAAGACCTGCTGAAATCAATTTGTCACGTTGCGAATTCACGAAGCCGATCCCGGATCTGGTCGCGTACGCGCCGAAAGACGGCAAGTTTTTCCTGCTCCTCGCCTTCGGCCGCTGCCGGATCGTCAAAGCTCCAGTGGATTCGCGTTGTGCTGCCGGGAAAGATAGGGCAGCGTTCATTCGCGTTGTCGCAGACCGTAATTACATAATCGAACTCTTCCCCGGTGAATTCATCGACTGACTTCGAACGATGTCTGGAGATGTCTATGCCAACCTCGCGCATGGCCTCGATCGCCTGCGGTCGAACGTGACTGGGCTCAACACCGGCACTCGCGACCTCAAACCTGTCGCCGGCGTCGTGTCGCAAGAGGCCTTCGGCCATTTGGCTTCTGGCCGAGTTGCCGGTGCAAAGGATGAGCACACGCTTCTTTTCACTCATCAATCTCTCCCTGATCCTGATCCTGATGCTGTACCAGTACGTGTTCCGCTTCATCCGGGAGGGTTGGACGCAGCCAGCGAAATAGCGCCGTCGCAGCCGCTGCTCCAATCAGCTGGGCGCAAATGAAACCGGGCACATCGATGGGCCGGATCCCCGAAAAGGTGTCGCTCATCGATCGAGCTAGAGTGACTGCCGGGTTAGCGAAAGAGGTAGATGAGGTAAACCAGCAGGCGGCCGTAATGTAGGCGGCGACAGCGAAAGGAACGACTGCGGAACGAACTCGCACGCATCCCCAGATAACTGCCAACAATCCAAACGTGGCGATGAATTCGCTGAATAGTTGGGTGCTGCCGCTGCGAACATGCCGGGAAGCGAAGAACACCGGCAAGCCGAACATAACGTTTGCAGACGCGACTCCGGCGAAAGCGCCGATTACCTGGGCGCTAATGTATAAGGGTGTTTCGCGCCAGGCAATGCCGCCCTGCGATGCGTCGGCCAACGTTACCGCCGGATTGAAGTGAGCGCCCGAAATCGAACCGAACGTAGAGATCAAAGCCACGAGTGCCGCGCCCGTGGCGATAGTGTTTGCCAATAACGCAATGGCCACGTTGCCTCCGGCCAGACGCTCACCCATTATGCCCGAGCCGACGACGGCCGCGAGCAGCATCGCTGTCCCGACCGCCTCAGCAACAAGACGTTTCGGCAGAAGGTGATTCATGCGTTACTCCACTCGGCGCCGGGGCGCAACAGCCGGACGCCGCCGGTAGGGTTGCCCCGTCTTCAATTGCAGGCTCTGCTACTTTGGTTCCGCATTCGCATGGTGACGTTTCCGCCAGATTGTCCTGCAACACGACGAAGACTTCCCATTCGTTGCCGTCAGGATCTCGCACCCAGGTCTTATCCTGAACTGCGTAACAACAACTAGTCTGCATTTCGTCACGCGTAGTAAGTCCCACCTCAGCCCAACGCTCGCGCATCGCGAGAACATCTTCGGTCGAACCGACCTGAATACCGAGGTGTGACAAGGCTCCCCGTTCATTGAACAAATGCTCGTTGAGAGTCAGATTCAGGGGCGGATTCTGGACGTCAAACTTCGCATAGCCGGTCCGTATTTTCCCTGGCTCGATGCCCAGCATCTTCTGATAGAACTCAATGCTCCGTTCGACATTATGAACGTTCAATGCCAGGTGCGCCTTCAAGGCTTGCACTTCTTTCTTCGTACTCATCATGTTTTTGCTCCTATTTCTAAACTCTCCACTGCGATATGCGCCTGAGCGAATATGCGACGCCAGTATCCTCTGGGCCACTATATATGTCAAGGCATATGTTGGTATGTGGTAAGATGAGGCCGTTATGAGCAAGAAGGCAAAGAGTTTCGATAAGGAATTATTCTTTCGGGCGCTGGCTGACCGTACTCGTCTGCGCCTTCTGAACCTGATGCAAACCGATGAGGTTTGTGTCTGCTTTTTTGTGGAAATCCTGAAGACAAATCAACCGAAGGTGAGCCGGCACCTGGCCTACATGAGGCGAGCGGGAATCGTCGGAGCTCGTCGTGAAGGGCCCTGGATGCATTACCGGATTGTCGAACCGTCGGATTCGGACGCAGCTCAAGTTCTGAAAGAAGTTCTGTCCTGGCTGGCTAACGATCAGGAGATGCAACGTGAACGCGACCGCCTGATAAAAGTTTGCTGCGCACCTCAACTTCCAGTGCGAATTCAGGGAGCGCCGCGACCCATTGGATTGCAACCTTAGACGGATGAGGAGTGGATCAAGGCATCGCTAAATGGGGCCTCGGGTTCTTATCAACCGCCCGCCGAGAGCGTTGAGTAGTATCCTCGCTTTTTTGTCGGGATGGTACATCGGAAAGCAAAGGCTTTACGGTTTGGTCGAACTCATCCGGATACATAATCCCTTCGATCACACCGCGCACCCGGCCCTCGCGATCGATTACTACGGTGACTGGCAGCGTTTCGCTTGAGGTAAAGCGGTTCTTGATTGCCTTCGTCCCGACGACAACGGGATAGTTAATTCTGAGGCGCTTCGCGAAACGACGAACCTCGGCGCTGGTTTGGGGCGGATAGGTTATGCCGATGATCCGCAAGCCACTGTCCCGGTACTCGCGCTGCATACGAATCAAGTCCGATATCTCCTTGCGACAGGGTGGACACCAGGTCGCCCAAAAATTAACCAGCACAACCTTTCCCTTGTATGCATTCAAACTAAACCGATGGCCCTTAATATCTTTCAACCCGACAGAGGGTGCGGGCGTATTTGACTGCGCCCATGCCGACACGGAACAGAGCAGCAGCAAGCCAACCTGAATAACCTTCTTGAGGCATCGATTCAAAATAAGTACCTGACACCCATCAAAATATTTCTGTCTGTCTTAAGAACCGATGGACCGGTGTTTCTTACCAACGGGAATTGAAAGCTTCCCTCAATTACGAATCGCGGACGCGCGGCGTACTGAAGTCCGGGGGCGAGATAGTATTCTGTCGCCTTACTGCCGGCCACGGCCAACCCGTTCAGACGCCCCGTGCCCCGGTGAACGAATGTAGTTTCAAGAATCAGAAATAATTCTCCGCCTGGCTTGTGTGGATCGTGGGGCAAAACGTACTCAAGATCAGTATTCAAACGCTGTTCGTGGCCCATGCGAAAGCCATCCCTCTCAGCTCTGAAAATCACCTCGGCATTGCCGCCAAAGATTAGGCGACCTCCGGCCTGAGAGAATGCGACATCAAAATGTGGCGCCGCGCCTCCGTTAATGGGCGTCAGTTGCTGCCTTACAAATGCGGGCACGTTGATTTGGGCCTGGCTCGGTGCGGTCTTCTTCCCGGTCGGCAATTCAATTCCAACTCGGAAGGCAGCTTGTCTGTCGCCGTATGTCTTTACCTTTCGGAAGAAACGATACTTTGCCCAAGTGGTGAGATTACCGATCCCGAATCCTGAGCCCGACGAAACATTGTTGGTGTATGCGGTTCGAGAGAAAGGTGCTTCAATCTCCAGTTGAACTCGAGGCGACGGGGTGTATGAAACGCTCAAGTCCAACATCTGCCGACTCACTTCAAGACTGCCAAGATGTTGCTTGATGAAGTAGAGGCGCGGAATGATTGCGCCTCCTTTGTAAACAGTCAGCCCCGGCGAAGTAACCCGAATCGAAGCTGGGGCGGGCGCGGCGTGAGTTACTGTCACGGGTTCACTGCGCTCGAACGTTGAGTCCACCCGTTCGGTAAAGCTTATGGTCGCGAACATGAGCGCTCGGCGATACCCGACATACCCAACTTTGTTTGGGCCGGTCGATATCACTTCACGCGGCGCAGTCCCAGCTCCCACGGTTTTCCAGTCGCCGTTAACTTCCACTTGATCCCCGGCAACCGCGCGGCCAATTGCCTGGTCAACGTTCTGACCTGCGAGCAAAAGATGTTGGCCGGAAGCTTTCACGATAACAACCCATTCCTTGCCTTCCCTGGCGAGCGTTCCCGCGACAGTGATGTCTGCCGCATCGAGCGTGTAGCCGGCCTTCTTCAGAGTATCTTTCAAAGCAGCGAAAGACACCGGCTTGTCAGGCTTCGGCGTAAACAGGCCCAACCCTTTTTGAAAGTCTGTGATTTGAATCTCGGTCAGTTTCGGGGCGAAGTTTAGACGGCCCACGGCCTTCTGAATGTTGTACACTCAATTGCCGCACAAGTAACCATCGATATGCATCTGCACACGCTTTACCTGGCCTGTTGAACTTGCCGCACTGCCGAATAAAAGAACCAAACCAACTGTGGCGATGAAAGTATTGCGTCTCATATTTGTCTCCTGATCTATTTTGCAGTTATGAATCCATACATGTGCGGGTTTTGGAATGATCCAAACGCACACGTACACGGCGAGCCTGCGAGTACGCACACTTCCGGCTTAGGAAACTAAAATCCGGCTGACTTTTCTATGGACTGTCGTTCTGCAACCAGGCACTTTTTCATAGGCTCAGTCTTCTTTATTTATTTAGAGAAGAAATCTAACGTTTGAGTTCAGGTGCAAGTCGCGCAAGCCGCGACAACCCGAGAGAACACAACTTCACCCAAAGATATATTTCACACGAAGAGCTGTCGAACGTCTGAGTTGATGCGGCGGCGCCAATCAAAGCACCCTTCGCCGCACCAGGCTAGTTGAATAGTTCGGTTTCGCGGTGTCATTTGGTCGCCATCGCGGGCACACCGAACTCCTCCGAAATAATGTCGCCGATTTGAATCATCCGTTTCGCTTCATTGCAGCGTGCGTAGTCAGGATTCTCGTACATGTACGTCCTATAAACCCCATCGCGGTTGAATTCAACGACGTAACCCGCGCCGTCGTTAACGCCAGCAAGGCAATGTATGGCAATAGCATCCGGCAAGGTGAATAGACCAGCTTGTTCAAGCCTCCGCAAAGAGGCTTCCCATCCAGATTTAGGTTCCCGTAACGGCTGCGATTCGTTTGATGCACCGTTGCGCGGTATGGCTCTTAGTAAAACGGCAGACCATTGACCGTTAACTCGTGTGAGGACGAAACCCCGCAAAGCAGTAACACCAAACCCGTGCCATACGCGAATCTCGAAGTCGCCGTCGGCCAAACGGTATGATCGAAGCGAGCGTAGACCGCTGAGCGCTGCACTTTCGTCAATGGCCTTGAAGAAAAGAGGTTCCCAGGGATCTTTTGGAATATTCAACTCGAGCGGTTTCGGCGAAGAAACGGGTATCGTCTTAGTCGCTCGTGATTGCGGCAAGGAAGAACACGAAGCCATCAGAACGACGATTGCGATGACGATCTTCATTTGTTAGTAAGAAGAAACCGAACGTTCGAGTTGACGTGGCGGCGCGAATCAAAGCACCCTTCGCCGCACCAGCCTAGTTAAGAAACACGCTACCGCCGCTCGCGTCCAAACGATTTGTTCGGTTCCGTCGTTGAAGGAGCAGTCGTCTCTCGCAGGAGATGAACGAGATCCGCAGCCTTGGTCGGCAGTTCTTTGCCGGTCTCTGCGAAGACTACTTTGCCGCCAGAGTCTTGCGCAAGTTTGTTAACGAACGTCAGCGTCCCGCGCGATTGGTGGCCAAACGCCAGTATGTAAACAGGAATTTGTTTTTCCTGCAGATACTTCAAAAGGAAGTCAAGCGTGTAGTAACTCTGGCGGTCTTCGCCGTCGCTTATGAGAACGAGCGCGCGTCGTCCACTGGTCGCGTGGTCATTGAGATACCGCGCCGCGAAGTACACCGCGTCAACGATAGCAGTTTGGCCGCCTTCCACGTAAAGGTCGCCGATGCTCTTGGTAAGCTTGGTTTTGTTAGAGGTTAGTTCCTGTGCAGTTTTGATTTTGTCGAAGCTGATGAACCGGGTAATGAAAGTTTGGTCTGACGCACCGTTTGAGTTAACAATGGATTCCGCGCTGGCAGCAATGTAGTTAAGGTTTTGCCGCACCGATCCAGAACAATCGATGACAAGTCCGTACGTCAAGGATGACGCTTCCTGTTTTGTTTGGGCCGTGACTGAGAAAGCCTCGAAGAAAATCAACGTCGCGATAAGGAGTTTTTTGTTCATGGCGAGAAAAGCAACCGAAAGGTTGAGAAGTTGACGCGGCGGCGCGAATTCAATCAAGCGTCGCCGGGCGAATCAAGTTACGAAAGACGCTCCCGCCGCTCGCGTCCAACCACGATTAGTTCGGTGCCGCTGTACGACGGTTTGATGCCGATTTGTCTTGGCAGCCAATTTGCTCGATCAATGAGGGCTTGAAGATCGTTAAGATCATGCCCTGTATCGTTCCGTTCAACGATTTTTGGCTGGCTGGCCGCTCGTGTCAGAAGGCAGGAAATAGGGGGCTCTTCGCCCACTGCTTTCTGTCTACTGCCTTCTGCCACTGAAACACTTCACCGACACTATCCACAACCCAACGTACGTCGAATTCGTGCGGCAGCGTTGATTAGTTCGGTCGCTTGCTCCGCCGTTAATTCCTGATGCGACTCAACCTCGTTGATGAAGGAGTTCAACTTATTACAAACGTTGGAAATGTTACCGTTATTCATCGATTCCAGAGCATCCAAAGCGTTCTGCAGTTTCGAGTCAAGGCTGTTTGATGTGCCATTCGTAAGGTTGTAGTTGCGAACTCTTTCAACCAGTGACTGAAGTTGCACTATCGGCGCCGGCGGATCGTCGATTACCGAAATACTTTGCCCGCCAAAATTCGGATTCCCTCCGCTATTTGCTACATACACGTAACTGGTTTGAGGGTTCACGGCGAGATTGGTGGGAAATGGCTCATTGAAACCCAACCATAAACGGGTCGTATATGTGTTGGTACCTCCATCAATTATCCAAACGGAAGCCCCGTCCGGTTCCGTCACGTGAATGCGATTCGTGGTCGGGTTTACCGCTATTTTTCTCAAACCAAAACCCAATGTGACGCTCGCAAGTGAAGAGATATCGCCAGCGTCTAGTACCTCAAGTTTGAAATCAAACTGATCCACCGTGTACGCCCGATTTGTAACGGTGTTCAATGCCAAACTACCCGCCTGAAAATCGTGCAACGGACTTGCGGTGACAATGTTAGTGCTGCCATCTATTACGGTGATCGTCCTGTACTTATTAGTTGGAAAGTCATAACCATTGGTAGCCACGTAGATCCTGTTAGTTACAGGGTTGGTAGCAATGTCGCCGCCGTGATAGACGTCCAGCGGAATGACTGATAAGACAGAGTTCTCAGTCGGACTGTTGCTGTTACCATCAATCACGGTGATAGTTCGTTCGACCATATTGCCCACATAGATCATATTTGTAGCCGGGTTCACGGCGATCTTAACTGCGCCTAAAGGTAAGGTTACGGTTGTGAGGATCGCATTTGTTGCTCCGTCCAAAACCCAAACACCATGAACATAGTCATCCACGTAAATCCGGTTTGTAGTTGGATTGACTGCGATACCCAGGGGCGCGAAAAAGATCGAGTTGAGCGGTATGGTCGCAGTTACCGAATTAGAAGCGCCGTCGACCACCTTCAAAGTGGTAGGAGATTGACACGTTGTATAGATGCGGTTCGTTTGCGAGTTGACTGCAATAGAAGTAGGACTTTGCCCAAGCGGGATGTTGGCGACTACGCTTTGGGCGACGATTTGTGCGCAAAGGCACGATAGCGTGAGCATGGCTGTGGAGAATAGGTACTTCAGTTTTCTCAGGATTATCATAGCTATTCCTTTCAGGTGGAAAAATGGCGATTAAGACGATAGGGCTTACTCTAAGCTCGTAGCCGTCGACCTTTTCAAGTGATCCTGGACTGTTCGAGGTAAGGCGTAAGGAACAGTAGAAACTCGGTTTCAGATTGTTTCGATGCAGGACCGCTAATCGGGTTGAGTCTTACAATGTGGGCACTTCGAGTGTAGGTGGTCGAGTTCAATAGCGTCAACAAAAAAATTCCTCTGCTGACCCGGCGGCGCGAACTCATTTAACATCGCCGGACCAGCCATGATGCGAAACACGCTCCCCCCGCTCGCGCCCAACGAATTGTTAGACACGCGCCGTGCGATACACCGTGCGGCGTTTCAAAAAGCGCACAAGCAAGGCAACGAGTAAGCCTAACAGCAGATAACCCGGCACCAATGGAACTCGTCGGCCCCACCACCACGGGTTTGACACAACATAGTACAGCAGGGGGAGAAGACAAACGCCCGTCAACAGTATGACCCGCCGATTGGCAAATAGGGCGACAAATGCAGCAATGACAACCGCAATTGACGGATAAATCACGAACTCTTCCTGTTGCATGCGTTTGTCGTCCAGTTGGCCAAAATATGATCCGTAAACGACAAAGTATGAAGGCATTGCTCCATCGTCTTACGACAATGCTTCATTGTCTAAAGCGATCGGCCCGACGACGCGCGACATCGCGCCATTGTCCAGCAACTTTGAGGTAGTGTTGTGAGCCCAAGATTCATTGCCTGAAAACACTGAATGCCTGCTTCAGGATTCAGAGGCTTTGCTTGAGGCGATTAATGTTTGGTGCAAAGACATTGAATCGTTGTCTGCGGGCAATCCTTTGAAGGCTTGGAATATGAGACTGTGCTTGAGGGTTGAAGGACGTGAGTTGAAGACCGGTATTCTGCGTTTCTCAGGCAGAAGTCATGTCCCGAAGCCGATCCCGGATCTCGTCGCGCACGCGCCGAAAGACAGCAGGCTTTTCCTGGATCAAGGCATCCCTAATAGGGGCTCGGGTTCTCATTCAACCAGGCGCGCCCTGCCTCGCGACATCGTTGGCAGACCATAGCTTCAGTCTCCATCGTGTCCAGGTCGACGATGCAACCTCGGAGTGGCGATAAAGTTGTTGGACCGGGGTCAGTACCGGGAGCGGTAGCGACCGGGTTGGATTGCAGCCGCAGCTCAACTGAAGGACACGTGGCAACACTCCCGGCACTCCATCTCATTGCTCGCTGCTCTTCTTTGGAAGCTCGCTCATGATTCAGAGTGAGCAGGGCGCGTGACCGGCGGCGCGGTTAATTTTATTTTCGCTTTTAGGTCGTTACTAAATTTGCATTTTCTTCCTAAAATCAGCCGCACGAAAGTTCTTCGGTCGGTGAATGAACCGCAGAAACGATTTTCAAAGCGTGAGTTAATGCTGGTTGAGATTTTGGTTGACGCTGCTCGGTTGAGCGTTGCCACATAATGCGCTGACGTCGTGCCTGAAAGTTCCTCTCGCATAAACTCCCGTCGGTTGGGTAATCTCGAAATTGATTCCCGTTTCGGGTGCTTCGCAGCTTCCCCAAATTCTCACGTCTCTGACGGTTGTATCTCGCGGAGCGTTGGGAGCAGAACAATTACTGCCGACAAAAGTTGTTCTACCTCGAAGGTCAAAAATGCGCGGCGCAGTTCCCATAAAAATAACAGTTCCACCGGTAAAGACTCCGCTAAAGAAATAGTTACCGACGCTTTCCGGGCGACCCATATTCGCCGGAACAATATTGCGGACAGTCCAACTCCCGATAGGAGGTCTTGAGGGAGGCTGCCCGAAACTATAGATAATGGTCACAGAATTACCTTCAAAAAAATTGTTTCTGTTTCCACTGGCAGGACCACAAGCTAAACGGTCATCCGAGCCTCGAAATTCACGAACCATCCCGGCCCTGCCGCTCGCGGTGGGAATCATTGTTCTCGCGTTTTCTAATGCTCCCCGATTCGGATCACCGGGGCGTGGTAATTGCGCTCTTGATTCAGCAGCAAAAGTGATGACAACTAGCAAAGCCGCCGCAAAAGTAGTAAGGATTTTCGTTCTGTTCATGATTTTTCTGGACAGCTCGTTCACGATTCCGTGGAGATCCGTAAATAGCTGTTTGCCTAAACTACTCGGGGCGAAATCGCTCGCATGGGCGGTGCCGAAGTCCTGGACTCTGAGAAACATCTCGCGTGTTCTGTTGTGGGTATCTTCCATTCTCGAAACCTCCTTTGGCGTGCTGAGTTAAAGGTTTCACTTCCCGGTCTGTGCGGATCGAGGAGTGTGGGGAGCCAGTACCGTAATTCGTGAGAAAACGTACTGGATTACACGTTAAAGCTGAGAACCGCGCGATTCTAGCACGAATGCTTGCTAGGCCAAGCAAAAACCATCAAGCTGGGCCAATTGGCGTATTTCGAGAGCTTAACGCCTTTTCTATTCAGCTTTTTGTGGGGTTTTGGGCTCGTTTTCAGCAGTTGGTCAACGACGTTGTGGCAGGACTCAAAGCCCGCGGGATTTCGGCTGAAGGCGTAGTTAAGGAAGGCAATGCGGGCAAAGTCATAATCGAGGAAGCAAAAGAATGGGACGCTGACCTAATCGTGGTGGGAGCACACGGTATCAGTGGATTGGAAACCCTGATCATGGGGAACGTTGCGCGTCACGTTGTCGATCACGCGCCGTGCTCAGTTGAAGTGGTCCGGCCAAAACGCTAATTCATTCCAAATTCTTTGGCTGCCTTGTTGAGGATGCTTGCGAGTCCGGGCAGTGCTTCCAGGTCAATAACAACGCACTGATCGGCTTGTAGCACATTCCGCAGTTCCAGGTGGGTTGCATCGCGTTCCAATAGCTCATATTTGATGTTGCCATTAACAGCGACTGCACCGAGGTCTTTGGGTTCTGATTCCATGATGGAATTGAAGGGTGGAACTCGATTACCGTCCGACCGCGATTTCTCTCAATAACTCTGTGCATAGTAATCCGTCAATGTTAAATAGAGGTTACGGACGTCAACTCAATTGCAAGGTTCCTCGATTAACTGAGATTTATCTTGCTCGCTGGCTTCCTGGGGCTCGCGCGCCGGGATTCATGCTGCCCTGCTCGCAGGCTGTTTAATCGTCCGGGGGGTGGATTGCGTCTGAAGCTCAAGCAAGATCTTTCGCTCGAACCAGCCACTTAAGCTTGCCGCTGCCGCCGGTGAGGTCAGACCATTTCTTGATCTTGAGTTCGATACAGGCCAAAGCCGCGGTTGGCATCCGCTGAGATTCACCCGTGAGCGCGGACAGCAATTCTTCAAGGCCCGGATTGTGGCCGACCATCATTGCCCTGTTGATGCTGTCTTCAAACCCGGTCACGATTTCGAACAGTCTCTGCACGCCGGCTTCATAGATGCGTTCGTCGAAATTGATAAGACTGGATAATCCGGCCGCCTCACAAACGATGTGGGTGGTCTGTTTAGCTCGCAGAGCCGATGAGCTCAGCACAACGTCGAGCCGGATTTCTTCTTTCAGCAGGTGGGCGCCGACTCTGGGTGCGGTTTTTAATCCGCGCTTGTTGAGAGGGCGATCGAAATCTTTCAAGCCGGGATCGTCCCAACTCGACTTAGCGTGTCGAAGCAGATATAGGGTTTTCATCTGTGGTTGGTTAAGCGATGCAGAGCGGAATATCTCACGTCGGGAGCAAACGCGCAAAGTTATGCCTGAACATCACTGGAATGGCTCAGCCACTCTGATGCGCGGCAAGTCTATGCCTTGCCGTTGTGAGGGTAACTATACAGTTAACTCACCAGGGCATCTTGCAGAATTCAATGGCGGTATGAATCCCTTCGGGATTCCCATACCGGATTTACCGCTGATAACCCCGACGGTAAGCGGTGATCAATCTGGCCCCCACAGCCGAGATGGGGGCTAGCCCGGAGATTCTCAAAATAGAACCAAACAGTATCTGTCCTCGCTGGCCTGACAATTCACATGGCTGTAACATGCGGGTGTCACAATCCGCAAACCCATGATCTCATACGGTTATCACCGGTACCCCGGCAGGCTATTTGTAGTTGAAGGCACGGATGGCAGTGGCAAATCCACGCAGCTGCAATTGCTCTATCAATGGTTGAAGGCCGAAGGTTACGCGGTCTTTTTTTCTGAATGGAATTCTTCGCCACTGGTGAAAGACACCACCCGGCGCGCCAAGAAGCGCCGCTTGTTCACGCCCACCACTTTCTCTCTGCTGCACGCGACGGATTTTGCCGACCGCACCGAACGCGACATCATCCCGCCGTTGAAGGCTGGGGCAATCGTGCTCGCGGATCGTTATATCTACACGGCGTTTGCTCGCGACGTGGCTCGCGGTTGCGATCGCGCCTGGGTGCGCGAGCTTTACAGATTTGCGGTCAAGCCGACGGTGGGATTCTTCTTTCGAGCGCCCCTGGATATCGCCGTTGACCGGATTTCCGCGGCTCGTCCCACGCTTAAGTTTTACGAAGCCGGCATGGACATGGACTGGTCGGACGACGAGGAAGAGAGCTTTAAGATTTTCCAGGGCAAGATTCTTGACGAGTATGATCACATGGTCAGCGAATTTGGCTTGACGGTGATTGACGGAACGCAGCCAATTCGAGTTCAGCAGCGACAGATGCGAGACATTGTGAGCCGCTACCTGAAAGAAAAACTCAAAGAGGTGGTGCCGTCGAAATGAAAGAGATGAAGTTCTACGGCACCGCGCTTCCTGATGTCGAGGTTGAACCGTATGCCGGCAAGTTGATCGTGATTGAGGGAACCGACGGCGTGGGCCGTTCAACCCACGTGGCCTTGCTCCGCACCTGGCTGGAATCGATGGGTCACGCGGTGCTCGATACCGGTATGACTCGATCCATCCTGGCGGGACGCGGTATCAAGAATGCTCGTCGTGGCCACACGCTGGGCCGTCTGACAATGCAATTGTATTACGCCACGGATTTCGCCGATCGTCTGGAGAACCAAATGCTCGCCGCGCTCCGCGCCGGGTTTATCGTCCTCACCGATCGCTACATTTACTCGGCCATCGCGCGAGCAGTCGTGCGCGGTGCTGATCCGGAATGGGTCCGGGCAATTTATGGTATAGCTCTAGTGCCGGATGCGGTCTTTTACCTTCGTATCAAGTCAGCCGAGGAATTGGCCGCGCGCGTACTGGCGTCGGGCCGCGGCTTTGATTATTGGGAGTCGGGCATGGACCTGGGACCGGGGAACGATTACTACGACAGTTTCATTGCCTATCAGAAATTGTTACTCAAGGAATTCGACCGCATGACCGGAGAGTACGGCTTCAGCGTAATCGATGCTGGCCGTCCCGTCCGCCGGGTTGCGAACGAATTGCGGCGAAGGATTAGTAAAGTTATCGAAGACAAGCCGGTCGAACGTGATTCGGTTACCAGCGTGAGCCCGAAAGAGAAAGAGACACCAAAAACTGAAACGCTGGTTAAGGTGAAACCGGCGGATGCGACGGTCGCCTAGAAAAGCATTTTGGAGTGCGGCGACTCGTCGCCGCTTTGCGTTACTAACAATCTAACGTGCGGCCAGAGCGGCGACGAGTCGCCGCACTCGAAAGAGAACTCTGAAAATCGCCTGATGAAAATTGCCTGCATCGATGTTGGCTCGAACTCGATCAAGTTAGTGGTGGTCGATGCTGCTGCCAGCGATTCGTTTGCCGTGCTCGCGCGTGAAAAAGATGTCGTGCGCCTGGGGCACGACACTTTGCGAGAGGAGCAACTCTCCCCCGCGGCCATCCAGCGCGCGACTGAATCGATCAAGCGCCTTCGCTCAATCGCCGAAGCCCGCGGCGCGGAACAGATCTTTGCCGTGGCCACCGCTTCGGTGCGTGAAGCTCGCAATTCGGCCCAGCTCATCAAAGAAATTCAACGCAAAGCCGGACTTTCGCTCGAGGTCATTCCGGCGATTGAGGAGGCGCGCTTGATCGGACTGGCCGCGGCCCAGGGCTGCGCGGGGACCAACGGTTCAATTCTCAACATCGACATCGGCGGCGGCTCAACCGAGATCTCTCTGATGCGCGAGTCATCGGCGGTGGCGTTGTTCTCAGTGAAGCTCGGCGCCGTGGGCCTCAGTGAAAATTTCATCAATTCTGATCCGCCCAGATCCAAAGAACTGAAAGCCCTGCGCGAGGAAGTGCGTTCCGCGATGGAGCGTCCCGCGCGCGAGTTAAAGGGCATGAAGTGGCAACAAGCTACTGGAACCTCAGGCACTATTGTGGCAATCGGTACCGCGTTGCGTCTGCGAGCTTTGAGCCAGGATGATCGCCGGAGCGAAGGCGCGCGTCCGGCGGGCGATGAGATTGCTCTCGATAAACTGGCGCGCTTTAATGTGCGCAGCTCAGAGTTGAATGCGGGAGAGCGGCGCGCGCTTCCGGGCATCAGCAGTCAACGGTCGGAAATCATCATCGCCGGCGGACAAATTCTCGAGGGCGTGATGCAAGCCCTGAAGATTGACTCGATGCGAACTTGCAGTTGGGCCCTGCGCGAAGGTGTGCTGATTGATCGCTTACGCGAGATCGAAGACGAATCCAGTCCGCCGCTGCCCGACTTGTTGCCGGACTACCGTCTGCGCGGCGTGCACGCAGTCGGCCGGCGGTTCGGCTACGAAGAAGCGCATGCCCATCAGGTCGCGCGGTTGGCGGAAGGGATTTGCGGTTATCTGATCCGGACGGGCGCCACCAATCTTACCCGCTATCACCGGACGCTGCTTTCGGCTGCGGCCTTGTTGCACGACGTTGGTTATCACATTGCGCACGAATCTCATCACAAGCATTCGCTTTATCTGATTAAGAATTCTGAGTTGACTGGTTTTTCCGAAGCCGAGCGCGACGTGATTGCCAACGTTGCGCGCTATCATCGCGGATCGGATCCCAGAGAGCGACACGAATCGTTCGGTGCGTTGAACGAGGCGGATCGCGATACGGTGATACAACTGTCGGCGATACTGCGCATCGCCGACGCACTTGATCGACGACACGACAGCCGCGTTAACGATTTGCGTTGCGTGCGTAACGGACGGGTCGTGCACATTGAGTTACAGTCAACGGCGAACTGTGAACGGGAAATACTGGCCGCTGAGCAAAAGCGCGAACTGTTCGAACAGGCATTCAACTGCCGGCTTTCATTCGGCCGCCGGGCAGCATTGAAGCGAGCTTAAGAGTCTGCCGCGGATTTACGCTGATGGGCGCGGATCTGAATCTTGATTAATCACCTTCAGAGATTTTTAGATCTGTGCAAATCCGCGTTCATCCGCGGCTAATCTCCATGAAAGGCAAACACATCGAGGGATTGGATTGTTCAGCTGCGGCTGACGATATGATCCGTCATGTGTTGCGCGCGCAGGTCAACGCCATGTGCGCGGTGCGCAAAGAAGCGCTGAATTTTGCGGATCCGGAAGGCGTTCACCAGATGCGCGTGCTGTCACGCCGCTTACGCAGCACCATCGCCGACTTTGAACCTCACCTGCGCAAGACCCGTCTGCCGCTTACCAGGCTCAGGGCAATCGCGCGCAGTCTCGGCGGCGTGCGCGACGAAGATGTTGCGCTGGCCGCCCTGGAAAAGTTGAAAGCGGAGACGCACGGCGTCGTGGCTCACGGAATTGATATTCTCATGAGCGAACGGCAAGCGCGTCGCGATCGGGCACGGATCGATTTGCAAAAGGCAATTCGACGCTCAACGATCGCCGAGCTGCTCGAAGAATTTGAAAGACGACTGACGCCCCGCATTCCATCGCCGGAGAAATCTCTCGCGCCGGCAGAGACTCCTGCTTCACCGACGTTCAGGAATATTGGCGTACGAGTTGTCAGGACGCGTCTCAAGGAACTCCGGGCTGCAAGTCACCATATCTATTTTCCCGCGGAGATCGATGAACTACACGAACTGAGGATTCTGTCGAAAGGTCTGCGGTACGCCTGCGAATTGTTTGCGGCGTGCTGGGGTCAGGACATGCGGGCGATCGCGAAAGAGATCGCGCAACTGCAAACTTCCCTGGGCGAATTACATGACTGCGATGTCTGGATGGCCGATTTAGGCACGCGCTTGAAAAAAATCGCGCGAGGGGTCCAGACCGATCCTGAGCAGATGCGGACCACCGCGGCTTGCACCTGGCTTTTGAAACATTTCGCGAAGGTCAGGACCGAACATTATCGCGACGCGGTCGGCCGCTGGCAGCAATGGCAGACGGATGGATTTCTGAATAGCCTCACGTCGCTGCTTGGTTCAGGGTGAAGTGGCACGCGCATCCTGCGCGTGACTCACGGGCGGGACGCCCCCACCTGGGCTCAGCGAGCAAGCGAGACGCTTGCGCTCCAGTCCGTTCACGCTCCCGCTCGCGCCAGTCGTATACTAAAACTGTTATGGCAAGAATTTCGGGCCTCGAAAAAAGAGCAGCCCCCTGGCATCTTCGCTGGTTTTACGGCGTCATGCGAAAGATGTTCGGCAAGGACCTGACGCCCGTTAAAATTCAGATGCGCAAACCGGGCCTTGTCTGGGGCAGCGTCGCGATGGAAGCTGGGCTTGGTCGTAAGCGTCGTGTGTCTTTGCGCTATATCCAGCTGGCGAAAGTGCGTACCGCCGCCCGCATCGGTTGTCCGTTTTGAGTCGATATCAATTCTGCTGTAGGCAGAAAGGCTGGATTGAATGACGAGAAATTGCTGGCGGTAAAAGGCGATGACCGCACGCCCTTCAATGCGAAAGAGCAACTGGTGATCGAACTCGCGGATGCGATGGTCGCGGCGCCGGCTAACATTTCAGATGATCTCTACGCGCGCCTGCTCAAGGAATTTTCCGAAGATCAGTTGATCGAGTTGAGCGCGCAAATCGCTTTCGAGAATTTTCGGGCACGCTTGAACAGGGTGTTCGACGTCGAGAGCGATGAGCTCTATCATCCTGGTTCAGAAGTGGCACGGGCGTCCCGCCCGTGAAGCCACACGCAGGAGCGCGTGCACGTAAACGCCTATGAATAGTCTGCCCATAGCGTGTAGCCTTACCAGCGCCGAGCTTCAGGAGCGTCGTCGCACAGTCCTGGAAACGCTGCGTGGCGCCGTGCTCGAAGTGGAAGAACTTGCCGATGGCTTTGCGTATTCGTTTATGTCAGAGGGAAACCGCTTCAAAGAGCTGGCCGACATGATTGATCTCGAGCGCCAGTGCTGTCCCTTTCTACAGTTCCGCTTAACCGTAGCGGCCGGGCACGGGCCGCTGACTTTGGCAATCACCGGACCCGAAGGCACGAAAGATTTTCTGTTGAGCACTTTCGCATGGGAAAAAGGCACGCCGGAGGCGTGCGTACCGTAATGAACGAAACGATTCAGGCGTTTATCGATTCAATCAATGCGCACGATATTGAGTCGCTTGCAAAATTGATGAGCGACGATCACGTCTTCATCGATGCGTACGGTAATGAAATGCAGGGCAAAGAAGCAATGACCGCAGGCTGGCGCGGCTATTTCGAGTGGTTTCCGGATTACTACATCGAACTTTCTGAGATATTCCAAAACGGCGAGTCATTCGCGATATTCGGTTTCGCCGGCGGATCATTCAAAGGAAACGACGACGCAGAGTGGCGCATACCCGCAGCCTGGAAAGCGATCGTGAAAGATGGGCGCATCGCTCTCTGGCAGGTATTCGCTGATACGAAGATCCCGTTCGAAATGATGGAGATGTAAGGAACGAGCCCGCCAAGTTCTGGGAACGCGGGCGTCCTCGCCCGCAGCGTGGTACGCGAGTCTCAAAGAGTTTTGCAGGGTACAAATTTTCGCGCTTCGCGCTCATTGCGGGCGGGGACGCCCGCGCTCCCAGCCGTTGACTCCTCACTAAGCCGGCATCAACTGGCGAAACTCTTTGGGCTCTTCGCCGAGCCATTCAGGATGCTCAGCCGTACCGTCGAAGATTGAAGTCGTCTTGAACGGCTCGTACTGACCGGTCAACGCTGCCTCGGCTGTCTTTGCCAGCGACGCATCCAGTTCCTCTCTGCTCACGGACGGAAAAGTTCGCACGGCTTCGAATGCCTGCTCCAAAATCTCCAGGCTATCTATGCCGGTAATCACCACCGAAGTCGGCAGAGACAGCGCGTAGTGCAAACATTCAATCGGTGTCACAGTGTTCGACTTTAACAGGATGCCGTTACCCATGCTCTTCATGCCGAGGACGCCGATATTTTGTTTGACCAGTTCCGGGACAACTTCTTTGGCGAAGCTGCGATAGTGAGCATCCATGAGGTTCAGGGGCATTTGCACGGCGTCGAATTTGAAGCCGTTTTGCCTGGCGACTTCCACCATGTGCAGATGAATTTGCGGATCCTTGTGGCCGGTAAAGCCGATGTAGCGGAGCTTGCCCGCGGCTCTGGCTTCGACGAGCGCGGCGTTCGCGCCATCCTCATGAAAGATGCGATGCGGATCTTCGAAACGCAGAATCTCGTGATGCTGGACCAGGTCGAGGCAATCAATATCCAGGCGTTCGAGTGATTCGTCGAGCTGCTTTGCGGCTTCCTTCTTTGAACGGCCATCAATCTTGGTCATGACAAAGGCTTGGTCGCGATAGCCATCGCGCAAAGCTTTGCCCATGCGCTTTTCGCTGGCGCCTTCGTTGTAATCCCAACAGTTGTCGAGAAAATTTACGCCCCGGTCCAGGGCTTCGCGGACAATTCGAATGGCCAGATTTTCATCGACGTGCTCAAGAGCCAGATGCCAGCCGCCGACGCCGATGGCTGAAACCGTTTCGCCGGTGGCGCCCAGTGTGCGATAGATCATTTGTGTCATCAAACAGTTCCCGTGTCGCAATAGTATTACGAAGTGGCGATTAATCAATGCGGCCTGAGAGGTACCGGAACAACAAAATGGGGCTATGCCGGTGAATGGCTGCCGGCATAGCCCCTCCCTTGTTCGCAGTGCTTCCTGGTGATGAATCCTAGCTCACGCATGCTAAATCGGAGTTAAGCGAGTGTGAATTATTTCTTAACGGTCGAAGGTTACTGAGGTCAGTACCGGGAGCGGTAGCGACCGGGTCCGTCGGATGCACCCATCAAGATCGCGGGAACCTTACCCGGTCGCTGCCGCTCCCGGTACTGACCTCAGCGCCATCAAGATTTAACGCCGAGTTTTCATGCCGTTCACGCCGTCTTAACTCTCTCTTGCCATAATCGGGCCTGGCAATCCAGATAGTTCAAACAACTTCTTTGACCGCGTCGTAATCTAAATGAGTAGGACGGGGTCATCGCCCAGAGAGGTTTATATGAGTGCCAGACAAATTGCTTTGCCGTTTCGATCGAAGCGTATCGACAAAAGCATGAATCAAAATAAGGATCTAATCGGCCGATCATACGAAGAGGACGACGCGATCGTTACCGTCATCGGACTTTGTCTCAATGACGAGCGTCGCGTAATGGTCCGAAGAGATATCGACGGCCGGACGTGGTCGATGCCTGCGTGGTTGATGCGCTTGATCTTCATGGAAAGAAATCGGAAACGGGCAGCGTAAGAGGGTACGCAGGCGTCCCGCCTGCATCGCTGAGGGTTCAAATCAGCAGGCACGATGCCTGCGTACCGAAGGAGTTGCGATGACAATTCTGCTTGAAGATGCTTTGCCGGAACCGGAACTTGCTTCGCCGGCCATGGTCAAGTGCAGTTGGTGCGGCGAGATTATTCGTCTCGACGGGAGCGAACTGTCACTGGCGATGTGCCAGACTTGTTATGACCGGATGCTGGGAGAATTCCTGCGAGCCCAGCAGGCGAATCAGACGCCGACGCGCCCGAGTGACCGTTAGCATTTCCGGCGTGTGAGGCTTCTCGACGAGCTCGCCATGGTTCAGATTAATCACGGCGCGCTTTACCATTCACATGCTCACCCTTCGATTGAGAATCCTTCCGTCTCAAACGATCCATGCCAGTGTTTGTTCCTGGTGTTGAGGTCAGTACCGGGAGCGTTAGCGACGGGGTCCGTCTGGAAATCGATCTTTCGGCTGGTTAGCTGACCCGGTCGCTGCCGCTCCCGGTACTGACTCCATAACTAAGCGGAACTCACGCCTCAAGGGGATAGCCTGGACTAATCGTATCAACGGGCAAAAGCATGAGTTAAAATCAACCAATGCCGAAGTATCTCGATCTCGAAACCTGGCCGCGCCGCGATTTATTTGAATTCTTCCGCGGTTATCAGAACCCCTACTTCAATATTTGTACTCAGCTTGACATCACCCGGCTCATGGCGTTCCTGCGCGATCGTCCCGGCGTCAGCGTGTCGTTGGCTTATCATTACTTCGCTTTGCGAATCGCGAACGCAATTGAACCATTCCACTATCGTCTCGAAGGCGACGACAGCGTGATTATTCATGAAGTCATAAACGGCGGAACGACCGTGCTGCTGCCAAATGAAACTTTCACTTATGCATATTTTGACTACCATGAAGACTTCCATCAGTTCACCACTGAAGCCGGAGCAGCCATTGAAAGAGTTAGGGCCGAGGGGTCGTTGAAGCCGACGATGCGCTATGACCTGATCTACTTTACGACTCTGCCCTGGGTGTCCTTCACCAGTTTTGCGCATGCGCGTACGCCTGGCCGGGGTGAATCAATACCGCGAATTGCTTTCGGTAAATTCCTCAGAGACGGCGATCGTATTCACTTGCCGATTTCCGTCGAAGTGCACCACGCTTTGATGGATGGATTGCATGTGGGCCGTTTCTTCATATCGCTGGAAGAAGCGCTGGCAAAGCCCGAGAATTATCTTACCTAGATCCGCAACCCACATCCGGGACAGTAGCCCGACCGTAAGGGAGGGCGTTCATAGCTCCGTTTGCGCCCTCCCTTACGGTCGGGCTACTGCCCCGATTCGCCCCGCCTTGCAAAGCAAATTTATTGACACGATCCCGAGCCTTTCACTAAGATGCGATCCGCTTCCGAGAATAATCCCCCCTGAAAAGTTTGGCAGTCAACGCGGAGTGTTTCGCCTCGCACTGAAGAAACCGATCTAAGATTCAAGTCAGGAGAAACCTATGCACACCATGCTGTTTCCGTCTCTGGTCCGCTGGGCTAAGGAGCTCGGGATTACTTTGCTTGCCGTTTTGTCTCTCGCCTTACCGGTTGTGGCACAGACCCAGATCACGACCGGCACAATTCAGGGCACCGTGGCCGACGTTAACGGCGCAGCCCTGCCCGGCGCGAACGTCGAAATCAAAAACCTGGATACAAATCTCTCCAAGACCTTGACGACCGACGAAAGCGGCCGCTTCGTCGTGTTGGCCCTACCACCGGGAAAATACTCGGTCACAGTTACCAAACAGGGATTCAGTACCGCCGTAGCTGAACGATTGGATCTCACTGTCGGGCAGGCACTGAATCTTCCGGTGGCGTTGACTGTTTCGTCCGTACAGGAGCGCGTCACGATCACTGCGACGCCGACCGTTGATACCGTGAAAACGGAATCCAGCACCACAATCAACGAAACCACCGTGAACACAACTCCAATACTGGGTCGCAAGTTTGAAGACTTATTGACGTTGACGCCGGGAGTCAGCATCGTCCAGGGGCCCGATGGAGATGAAATTACCTTCGCCGGCCAGCGCGGGGTTTTCAATAACGTCAGTTTGGACGGTGGTGATTATAACAACGGTTTCTTTGGCGAACAGTTGGGCGGGCAACGCGCAGCGATCGACATTCCGCTCGACGCGGTGAAGGAATTTCAGGTCGTTGCCACCGGAGCCACTGCCGAGTTCGGGCGCACTGCGGGCGGCATTATCAACGTCATCTCGAAATCGGGGGCCAATGACTTCCATGGCAGCGCCTTCTATTTTCAGCGTCTTGAAGCCCTGACGGCAAACGCCTCAGACGGTCAACCGCTGACAGATTTCAATCGGAAACAGTTTGGCGGCACCGTGGGCGGTCCGATCAGCAAGAACAAAGCTTTCTTCTTCTTTGCCTTTGAAGGCATCCGCGAGAAATTGACTCGCGCGAATCTGAGTGTGCCGATCGGCGCACCTTGTCCGGTTACAGCTCCAACGATAGGAGCGAACGAAGCTCTGATAAACAGCAGTGCCGACTGCCAGAGGCTCGCGCTAATCAACTTCATCAGAACGACCAGAAACCAGGAAGAAGGACTGCCGGTTCCGCATAACATCAATAACGAAGCGATGCTCGCCAAGGTCGATTGGGATCTAAACCCGGCGAACAGGTTGGCGATTTCGTATAACTTTGACTATTCGAAGAACACCAACCAGACCTTTGACGTGGCGACGTACGGAAACTCGGCGAACGGCATCGAAGGCCCTTCGAAGATCAACAACTTCAACGTGAATCTGTTCAGCTCGTTTTCGGCCAACAAGCTGAATGAGGCCCACTTTTCCTACACGCGCGAGTTGCGGCCTCGGAATGCAATTCCCTCGAACGTGCCGGCTGATACGGCCATGGGTTTTGCAACTTCATTTCGTTTTGGCCAGCCCTTCTTCCTTGAGCCAAATGTTGACGAGCTGCTTTGGCGCACGGATGTGAAGGACAACTTCTCGATCATTCGCGGTAACCACACCATCAAGTTTGGCGGGGAGTGGTTGCACACGCTCAACGATCAGGTGTTCCGGGGATTTTTCACCGGCCGTTATATCTTTGATAGCGTCAGCGGCTTTTTGCGTTACGCGTCGCCGTCGGCTGCCGGCGGGTTTGGACCAACCGTAGCCGAATGCTTTAACAACACTTCCGGCGCGTTCACAGGTTGGATCACTCAGGGCGCTCCGTTTAATCAGGCTTGTCCAGCAGGAAGCAGCATTTTTGGTCCGGCCGGAAGCGGGCTTGGGGGGCCGCTGCTGCTGTACTTGCAGAATGGAATTCCGACCGGGATTGCGGGCGTGCCGAGACCGGGCGCATCGACGATCTCCAACGAAGACTGGTCTCTGTTCGTCCAGGACAAATGGCAGATTCGCTCGAATCTCACCTTGAATTACGGTTTGCGCTGGGAGGCGCAAATATTTCCGCAGGTCATTGTGCCGCCTGCTCAGACAGCTTATGGCGCGTTGTTAAGCAATCCACTGTTTCCTTCTGACGGCACGCTGCACAGCCCGAAGAAAGAGTTCCAACCGCGGGTGGGCTTTTCCTGGGACGTTTCAAAGAAAGGGACGTCCGTGATCCGGGGCAGTTATGGAATTTACTATGGCCGGCAGAACATGCTTTCACAGGTGGGATCGATCACGGATAACGGTGTCCAGCAATTCGGAATCTTCTGCAACTCAACTTTTGCGTTCAACTGTTTCGGCGCGGCGAACGCGCCCCCGACCTGGCCCGGTATCCAAAACGTGCCGCCATCCGGAGGCATTCCTTTCGGCGCTTCCGTGCGCGTTTTTGATAAGAACTACGCGAACCCCAGGATCTATACAACCAACGCTCAGTTCGAACAGCAACTGGCCCACGATCTCTCTTTGTTTTTTGATTTCACTCACGCGCAAGGCGTTCATCTCACTCGCTTTCTCAATTACAACCGGACAGGTCCGCTGATGCCGGCTACTCCGTTGTTCCCGACTCTGGGTGATGTTTTTGTAACCAGCGCCGTTGGCAAGTCGGTTTACAACGGGTTCACCGTGGGCATGCGCAAACGCATGAGCAAACGCTATCAGTTCGAATGGAACTATGTTCTGTCGAAAGACAAGGACGATGATTCTAACGAGCGCGATCCTTTTACTGATCGCTCGCTCACCTTTCTTAATCTGAGTCTCGACTATTCGGTCTCGGATCGAGACATCCGGCACAAGTTCAACTTCTATTCGTTCGTGGAAATGCCCTGGGGATTCGACGGCAATTTTCGCGTGCAGGCCCGCAGTGCGCAGCCAATCTCAGATACGCGCACCGCGACCAACCCGGCGCGAAACACTCTGCGTAAGGACAACGCTTACTTCTCGTTCGATTGGCGCATTCAGCGTCCGTTCAAGTTCGGCGAACGTTATGCTTTGATTCCGATCCTCGAGATGTTCAATACCTTCAACAATGCGAACAACATCAACCCGTTGAGCACGCCGGGCCTGTTCAACTTTGACGGCTTCCTGCGCCAGGGCGTGGGCGATCCGCGGCAGTTGCAGTTGGCCGTGAAGTTTACGTTCTAGGGGACCGAGCGCGAGCTGCGAAGCAGCGGTAGAGCTAAGCCAAGGCGAAGCTTTGCGAGCCTTCGGTCGTGCCTATCAATTCAACGAGTCGGGCGCGCGCGGCGATAGAGAAGAGTTCGATCGCTTCGAGCAATTTACGTGATAGACGCCGGGACTGGAGGATCTCTGCCCGCTCAGGTGTCTGTCGGAGAAATTGATCTCCGTGCCTTTGTGCGATCTCTGTGCCTCTGTGGTGGGTGTTTTCTCGAGGAATTTCACCACAGAGACACAGAGATCGCACAGAGACACGGAGAAATGCCTTTTCCGGCAGGCTCCTTCGCAGACTCACCACCATTTATGAGATGAGACCAGGAAGTATGAGCAACGTTCATGATCAAATCGAAGAGATCGTTAATCGTGAGACTCGTGCCTGGGACACGCAGGACGCGGAATTACTAATGACCATTTTTCATCCAGACATGGTCTGGCCGTGGCCGCGCACAGTGAAATCTCACAATCCGATTGATTGGGTAATCGAATGGGGTCGTTACGACTACGACCGTTGGAAGAATGGCTGGCAGAAATTATTCGACACCCATCATTTGGCTCACAATCAACGCCTGATCAGGAAAATCGAAATTTCACGCGAAGGTGACGGCGCCTTCGCCGTCGTCGATATCGATACGCTCTGGATTGATAAGGCGGGCAATCGGAATCACTGGAAAGGACGCGTGTGCAAAGTCTATTCAAGGATTGGCGACGATTGGAAGATGACCATGCATACCGGCGTGCTTGATTACTCCGGCTTGGAGACACCCGGAAAATAATCGGAGAGCTCCGTTAACGATTCGACGTAGATGTCCGGCGATAAACTCAACATCCGAGCGTGACTCGGATAATTGCTACGCACCCCCACCGTCAAAATGCCCGCGGCCTTGCCCATCTGAATATCTTCGGGCGCATCACCTACGTAAGCACAGTCTTCCGGCTGACTTTTCAATCGCGACAGGGCAATCTGCAAACCTTCGGGATCTGGTTTACGTTGAGTAATATCTTCGTGACAAACGAAGAGCTCAAACAAATCGATCAGCGCTAACTGGTTTGCTTCACGCCGCACACGTTCAACGTTGCCGCTGGTTACCACCGCAAGTCTGTAGCCTAAGCCACGCATCGACACGAGTGTCTCAGCCGCCCCCTCAATAATCGCCGGAGTGTCCTGGTCGTAATGAAAACGCCAAAGGTGATCGGCCCGGGCCCACTTATCTTTTGGCAAACCGAGCGCTTCATAAGTCAGGTACCAGTTAGGAGAATAGGAGGCTTCGTAAATCTCCAGTGAAAAGGTAACGTTTAATTCGGCGAATGCTTTTTGATAAGCGTTGAGGCCCAGCTGGGCAGAATCGACGATCGTTCCATCCCAATCAAAGAGTAGAACTGAAATTGTCGCTCCGGGTTTCACAGCAGACGAAAGTCTCCACTCGCTCACTCGGAGCAATCCGACTGGAGCGCAACCGTCCCGGTTGCTGGATCGAGTGAAAGGTCGGCAAGCGAGGACGCTTGCGCTCCAGTCAACGGGGAATACTCAGGATCGATAGAGCTCGTCGATGAGCCCGCCGTATTTTTGATCGATCACGGCGCGCTTTACTTTCAAGGTGGGCGTCATCTCACCTTTTTCGATTGAGAATTCTTCCGCCAGCAAAGCGACCCGCCGCACGCGTTCGTAATCTGTCAGGTGCGCCGTAATGGCTGTGATGTCTTTCTGGACCAGCTTCGCGGCCGCAGGGTGACTGGCTAATTCGGCGTGAGTACCGGTGGCCTCTTTACCCTCGGCGCGCAGAGCGCTCTTCAAAGCCTCCCAGTCAGGCACGATCAAAGCGGCCGGGAATTTCCGGCTGGAACCGACAACCACAACCTGGTTGACGAATTCGCTTTGTTTCAAAAGACTCTCAATCAGTTGGGGCGCAATGTATTTGCCGTTGGAGAGCTTAAACAGGTCCTTCTTGCGATCCGTGAGCCAGATATGTCCGTGATCGTCGATATAGCCGACGTCTCCGGTCGCGAACCAGCCGTCTCGCATAACTGCCTGCGTGGCGTCATCGTGCCCGTAGTATCCCCGCATCACGTTCCGGCCGCGCACTAACATCTCGCCATCTGCGGCGATCGAGACTTCGATCCCCGCGAACGGTTTCCCGATCGAGCCGACACAATTATCTTCGGGGCGGTTTGCGCAGACGACGCAGGTTTCCGTCATGCCATAGCCCTGCAGAATATTTATGCCGGCGCCGAGAAATGAATACGACAGCGTGGGCGAAAGTGGTGCGCCACCCGAAACGAAATAGCGCAGACGCCCGCCGATGCCTTCTCGCCATTTCGTAAAGACCAGCCGGTCGGCGATTGCGTGGCGCGCCTTCAGCGAGACCGGAATCCGTGCACCTTTGTATTTCAATTCCGCATAGCGCTGGCCAATCTCGAGCGAGCGCGCAAAGATTTTGCTCTTCATCCCGCCGGCGGACATGCCTTTCTTTATGATTCGGTGATAGACCTTTTCGAAAAGCCGGGGCACTGCAGTCATGATCGTGGGTTGCACTTCGCGCAGGTATTCGCCGACCACGTCGAACGAGGGTGCATAATTCACCGCCACCCCGCAATAACAGAAAACGTAAAAGACGGTGCGCTCAAAAATGTGTGACAATGGCAAAACCGAAAGGCACACATCCGCCGGCGAGATGGGCAGTCCCGCAGTAATCGAACGGACGTCGGAAATGAAATTATCATGTGTCAACATCACGCCCTTGGGTTCGCCCGTGGTACCTGAAGTGTAGATGATGGTGGCCAGATGGTCTGGACGCACTGCGGAAGTCAGCTTATTGAACGCATCCGGATCTTCCTGCTCGATAGCTGCTCCGCGCGCTTCGATACTCTCCAGGGTTTTAGCTCGCGGTAATCCCTGCGCCGCCTCGGGATCAAAAACGATCACCTGCTCAAGTTGATCGAGGCTCTCAAAACCTTTGCGTGCATGTTTCAGGATGCGGCCGCCGGAGACGAGCAAGGCGCGCGCGCCTGAGTCTTTCAGGATGAACTCAATTTGATCGACGGCCTGCGTTGTATAGAGCGGAACTGTAATGGCCCCGAAGCTAAGAATCGCCAAATCGGCGAGAGACCATTCTGGCCGATTCTCCGAAATCAAAGCGACCCGGTCCTGGGGCCGGACTCCGGCATCGGCCAGTCCCAACGCGATATGCCGCACGCGTTGAACAAACTCACTGGCCGAGATGCGGACCCATTCCTTGCCGCGTTTTTCGCTGACAGTGTCAGGTTTGTTATGCCGCGCGACGGCTTCGAGACACATCGCCGTCAAGGTAAAAGGACCGTCCAAGCTCTTTTCGTCAGGTGAGACTGTTGCGGCTGTAGCCGAAGACACTTTGGAAACTATCTCCTTAGATTGGTCCGGTGGTCCAAAATTCACTGGGCGCTAAAAGGGAAGAGCAGGTGACAGACTACATCCTCTGTTGCGAAAGATACAACCAAACGGTAGTGGCCTAATTTGTAGGGGCGTCCCTCCGTGGGCGCCCGCTTATTGCCTGCGACGTGAGAAGGCCGGGCGCCCACGGAGGGACGCCCCTACAAATCGGGCCACCGAACGCGCAGCATTTTAGAGGTACAGGCACTAATGCCGTTTGGAATAAATGTCCGACAAACTTCAGTTTGTCGCCAAGCTTCGCCAAGCTTCGCCAAGCTAAAGCTTGTCGGACATCAAACTGCATCGCCACGCCGCTGGCATGCAGCTTAGGTAGCACGCTGGAGGCCTGCGTAGCGATCAGGCCGGATTACTCTCAGGGGCCGGCGCGAGCAGGCCCTCAGGTTCACTGACCGGGGCCGGACGTCGCCGTCGCCGCCGGCGATGACCGCTGCTTTCGTTGACGCGCTGGCCCAAGGTGGCCATGGCGGCCAAAATCAGAAATAACAAGGCGTTTGAGGTCGTGTGCAGGGTGAAATCAAAGGCGCTGTGAACGAGCACAGCAAAACAACCGGCGAGTGCTCCGGTCGCGACGCCGCGGCGAAACTTGTCTTCGGTGTTACGACGCGCGAAACCTTTGCGAAACAGGATCACCAAAAAAGTTAATCCCAGGAGGCCGCCGACGATACCGCCATCCGAAAGTATTTGGAGATAATCGTTATGGGCCTGCTCCAGTCGATACATTCCGTTTCGCGAATCGTACCGGGTGTAAATCACGCTGAACGAACCAAGCCCCGAGCCGATGACCGGGTGGGCTTTGATCACATCCATGGTCACGCTCCAGAAGTGTGAACGCCCGGTCGTGGGATCGGCGGCGTTCACCGTTCCCAAAAAACGACCAAACACGTCGGCGCCGCCTACGGCGATCACTCCAACGAACAAAACGATCACCAGTCCGGCCGCCAGACTGCCTCGCAACAGCACCGCGCGCAGGCGTTGACCGCGCGAGACCTCGCCGCGTTTCAAGCCGGGGCCGGCAATGACGACCAGAAAGAGGATCTCGGCGGCCAGACTGATGAGGCCTCCGCGAGAATTAGTCATGATCAGCGAGACTCCCATCAGCATCGCCGCAAATGCGTAGAGGGGTCGCTTGTATGATTCGATCGCTCCTGAGAACAAAAGACCGAGGGGGATGGCTACCGCCATCTCCATATAACCCGCAAAATGATGTCGATTGATGAAGGGACCAAAAGCGGTGCTCTGACTCAACTGGCGAAACCAGTAGACGCGGGTACCGTCGGTCGTGAACGATTGGGTCAAACCGAACATCGCCAGCAGGAAACCAAAAATCGTGATCGTGCGAGCGAGTGCGCGCAGCCGGCGGGGCGAATCGGTAAAGGTCAACGCGGCCATGAAAAAGATGAACAGCGCAATCAATTGGACCAACACCAGGCGCGTTGAATAGGGATCGAGAGAGAGGCTGTTTGACAGAGGGAATCCCAGGCCGGCATTGTCCCCAGCAGTTCGCAGCGGGAGCAACTGGATCAGTCCCAGCACAATCAATCCCAGCAGCGGCCATTGAATTGAATTGACACTGATCTGCACTGAGCGCAGAACCATTCCGTCCACGCACCAAAGACAGACGATCCCCGCCGCCGTCAGCGCAAAGACTCCCAGGGCCCAATAATGCACAGTTCCATACGCGAGCGTCGTCAACACGATCATCACGCAGATCGTGAGAAACGCGAGCCGGCTCGCCAGCGAGTGACGTCGCTTGGTAGTTTCCTGCGTCGCGGTCTTAGCGCTTGCTATTGCCCGCTCTTCGCGCCGCGCCGGAACTTCCGCTGACGCGCTGGAGATTGAAGTCGTCATACCAGATAGTGCCAAAAACTGGACAGATCGGTTGATTGCCTTCGCAGGCAACGCTGATCAGTCCGAGTGAAATTCCTTCGTGTTTGGGTTTGGTTTTGAAATCCAGCGTCACCAGTTGCCAGTCATTGGTTCCTGTAGGTACTGGCAGAGAAGACGCGAGCTGTGTTTTATCGACTGAGTCGCTGATGACCAGCGTGGGCGCGCTGGCAGTGATTAAGCCTTCGGTCCGTTGATAGAACTGAATTCGATATTGAGTCTCGGGTTCGACAACAATCGTCTGTGATACGGGAATGCTTTCCAGCCTGGTTGATGCTTTGAAGATTATTCGCAGGCTGCCCTGAGGATGACCGCGCGGGTCGATGGCAATCTGTGCTTGCGCAGGGCTACCGATGACCCAGCGGAATGGCCTTGTGTCCGACAGGGGAACCGGCTTTTCAAAACTTCCGTTCCAGAATTGCTCCGGCGCTGGTAACTGAGTGCCGGCCGGTTCGATTTCGGGCAAGAGTGCCAGCGCCGCGTGAAACTGCTTGTGCTCGAGCAGCGATTGCAAAACCCGATCGGTGAGAGCTGGTTGGGCTTTTCGATCCGCGGGCGTTATCGTGCGCAGCACGCGGGCGGCCTCGTCGAACTTATCCGTATTGATCAGGCTGATCGCGAATTGCAAACGCACTGCCGGCCCGGGCAACACCTGAATTATTTTCTCTACATCACCGCCAAATATCTGCGTCGCCAAACCGAATATTGGCGCTTGCATGAGTTCGTCAGCCTCAGCAGCCTTCGATAGTTGCGCAAACGCTTCGTCGGTTTTTCCCTGGCGCAGGAGCAGGTTTCCATAGTGCCAGCGCGGATGTGAATACGCCGGGGCCAGTTCGACGGCCCGCTCCAAAGCCTTCTCGCCGCGGTCGGGATCGCCGGCCGCTTCAAAAGCTCGGCCTAACTCCATCCAATAACGATAGTCATAAGGCGCTGCCTGAACCGCCAACTCGTATTCATGCACAGCCGCGGCCAGGTTCTCAGCGCTAAAAGTCTTTTGCTCGAACGACCCCAGTCGCCAATGTGTCAGCGGATCGCCGGGAGCCCAGCGCACGGCCATCCGGGCCATTTCGAGGCCACCTTCGTCGACTGCCGGCGAAAACTCCGCCACGGTGTTCCCGACGTACCACCGAACCGCCGCCACAGCGCTCACAAGTGCAATCAACACCGGCAGAAAGAGCAGCCAGCGCAGCGCAGGAGGTTTGAAGCTCAGGGTGATTACTGATGGAAATTTTGACTGTGGCACGACTTCTGGAAACTGGCAGTATTACAGATGTCCGTTCGTAGATTTTTGCCCGACGGCTTTGAGGGGATTATCAGAAATGGCTTCGATGCGGATCGACATGCGTCTCAATTCAATATTGCGCGCGTCGCATTCGCTCCAGATTTCCCCGATTCGTTCGGCGGAAATCCGCGGAGTGGAAATTAGTACCTGCTCAACCTGTTGTTCGCTGATGATCTTAGCAAGCGAGCCGTTTCCACCAAAAACGCGAAACCCATGAATTAGTTTGCCATGCTTGCTCGCGTCGTCATCGATGAAACCGACGGGAGCGTAACGAAGCTCACGATTGTTGAGCAGCTCGCGCAACAGCAACTCGCCGGCGTCCCCGGCGCCGTAAATGAGCACGCGACGCCCATGTTCAGCACTAACCGCCGGGATCACCTTACGGAAAAAGCGAAAAGCGATGCGGCTGCCGGCCAGCAGCAGCAACATCACCAGGGCGTCGATGGCAAAGACGGCACGCGAGAAACCCTGGAAGCGAAACTTAAATAAAACGATCGTCATGCTGACGATTGATCCGGCGGCGACGGCCTTGGCGAACGTCATCAAATCGTCCATGCTGGTATATCGCCAGATGCCCCGATACACGCCGAAGACCAGGAATGCTGCGAGCCGCACCACCACCAGCACCGGCAGCGTGCGCAGGAACAGTTTCCAGGCGGGACTGTTTGAGAACGGCTCAAATTTGATCGCGTAAGCCGACCAGTAAGCCAGCACGATCAAAACGACGTCGAGCAGCACTTCAAAGATGCGGCGCTTGTAAGAAAAATCTACCAGGAAGGCGAACAGCGGATTGTCGCGCGCGACCAGCACCTGATCTTCTTCGTTGTAGCCGCGCGCGCGCGCCAGAAATACACCCAGCAGCGTCAACCCGATGGTAAACATTGTCAGCAGCGCCAGACCTACGTCCGGCTTTAGTTGACGCACCATGATGGCCAGCAGTCCTGAGACGGCCGCCAAAGCGTAAAGCAAAAGGACGGCGCGCTTTTCCGACAAACCGAGCGCCACCAGGCGGTGCGAAGTGTGATCGCGTCCGCCCTGCGAAGCGGCCCGGCCGGAAAGCTTGCGGAGAATCGTGACGAACGTCGTATCAAAAATCGGAATGAAGAGCACCAGGATGGGCACCGCCAGGACCGGAGCAAAACTGCGCGATCGACCGCCCGCGACATTGATCAGCGCCGCGCTCGCCAGAAAGAACCCAATGAACATTGATCCGCTATCGCCCATAAAGATCGATGCGGGGTTCGAGTTGTAAATCAGAAATCCCAGCAAGGCGGCCGTGAAAACTCCGAGCATCAACGCTTCAGTCGTCTGGCCTGCCGTCACAAAATTCAGCGTGAGAAAGCCTGAGGCGATGGCGGCGATCCCCGTAGCCAGCCCGTCCATGTTGTCGAGCAGATTGATCGCGTTCGTGATGCCAATCAGCCAGAAGATCGTGATCACCATGTTGGCCGGCAGTGAACTCGTCCAGGGCAAAACCAACCCATAGTTGACGACGATGGCCGCGCCAATCACCTGGCCAATCAATTTTTGATACGGCTTGATGTGCAGCCAGTCATCCACAAAACCAACGGCGAAGAGAAACGATGCCGCGCCGATGATGACCCAACCGGCGGCCGTGTGCGGGACCAGGGCGACGATCGCGATGACCACGGCCAGCCAGATTGCTACACCGCCCATCATCGCCGTGGGTTTCTTGTGCCAGCGATCAGTCTTGGGTTTGGCGATAAAACCCCACCTGCGCGCCAAAACTCTCACCACCGGCGTTAACGCCACAGCGAGAGCGAAGGACACTAAAGGTGGAACCAACTTATCGGGCGTGACGGGAATCATGAAATAAATCCGGTAACAGGAAAGCTATTCGATCGGTCAGGTAAAAGGCAAGCTGAGGTTGGGAAGGGCCGGGGGATCCCATGTCCGGCGTGCGATTGGTTCGATTCTTCTGCCTCTTTCGCGTTTAGAGCTACCATGCTGATAAAATCCGTTTCTATGATTAACGTTTTCTTCTCATACTCCCACAGAGATGAGGAGCTAAGAGACGAGTTGGAGACGCATTTATTCTCGCTGAAACGTCAGGGGATAATCGAAGTTTGGCATGATCGGAGGATATCGGCAGGAGAGGACTTCGGCTCCGAAATAAGTCAACACCTTGAGAATTCTCAGATCATCCTCCTATTAATTAGCCCCTACTTCATAGCATCTGATTACTGCTATAACGCCGAAATGACTCGTGCGCTCGAATTGCACAATAGCGGAGACGCGCGAATCTTACCCGTAATCCTGCATCCCTGTGATTGGCAAAACCTCCCGTTTGGGAAACTTCAAGCATTGCCTAAGGACGGAAAACCAGTTTCCAAGTACCCGAATCTTCATGATGCCTTTCTCGAAATAACTCTAGGTATTCGTGCAGCCGCAAAAGAGTTTGACAATTCCACTTCAGCATCTGAGTCTTTTACAACACAAACGAGACATACTGATGCCACCTCAGCGACCACCAACATTCGATCAAGTAACCTTCGCGTCAAGAAGACCTTCACACAGCGCGACAAGGATAAGTTTGAAAGGGATGCTTACGAATACATCGAGAAGTATTTCGAGAACTCGCTCGCCGAATTAGAGACCCGAAACTCCAACATTGAAACTGAGTTCCGACGCATAGATGCAAATCAGTTTACGGCTAGTGCATACATTAATGGCGCGGAGGCAAGTAGCTGCGTGATTAGCTTCCAAGGTAGAGGCGGATTCATGAGAGGGATTGCGTTCGCTTACGGAAGGTCGATCGGCGGTGGCATGAACGAGTCCCTTTCGGTTGAGTATGACGGTTACACCCTCTACCTACAACCATTAGGTATGAATATCCGATCAGAGCGTAACGCCCAATTGACTTTGGAGGGTGCCGCCGAGGCGTTTTGGGAAATGCTTATGCGTAATCTTCAATGATGACTTTTGGAGAAACCTGAATGACTTCCGTGCAGTACGCAAACCTTGTTAGGCCCATAGTGCAGCTGGTCGCGGATGCATTTGGGATTGAGATTCCGCTATTTTCACCAGAGAGGATCGGCAAGTACGCAGACGGTGAGTGGTTTTTCGACGACGCCAGGAATGGCTATAAGATCGCGATTGCCCGTTGGAACTTCGGAAGTCATGAAGTCGGCGGACTAGCCGCCAACGGCTTAGATCCGAAAAGCGCGCACGAAATTGAATCAGAGCTGCGCCAGGCGATAACGCTCCTCCGGAACGCGGGCGATCCAAATTATATAGCGGACTCGATCGAGGAATTAGACGAAATTGATCAAGTGCTCCAAGATGTTGAAAACGGCTGCAATTTGGGCGAAGGAAACGAAAGTGGCGACCCCAGTTTTAAGGATGTCGAATTTTACCGTTCTAGCGATGGGACGCCTTGTTTCGACGCGCCGAAAACCCTTATCGATCGCCTATTGCACGAGGGCCGATTGTCTTTCAAATTGGAAGCCTACCCAGCCCGTCAGGACTTTCTGCGACGAGTCTATAACGCAAACCCAAAGTTAAGAACAGCCAAAAACGCAGCCGAGCATGAACTTGACGAGATTCTGGAGGCTATAAGAAAGACTGGTAGCTTCGATGCGGATGTCACTGCATTACAAAACACCCTCTTCAGGTGGCATCCTGAGATACATTCTCAGACCGATCTGCGGAATTGGGCTAATGCGATTGGAATAAGCTGTACCTTTGAGACCCTAGTCGAAGGTAGGCGAACGTACACTTTGGCGAGATTCAGGCGACTGCGCGGTTCCACTCGGCGCCAAGGTCTTCAATGAAGGTTATTAGGGCGGTCAAGCCGAGTGGGTTCGCCGATCCAGTTTAAGAGATTTTATCGCAGGAGGACGAGGCTGAGAGGCGATCCAGAGCACCAACGCCGTGAATTGAGTCCAGCCTTTATCCGGCTTGCTTCGTCGCTTGTGACCGTTGCCCGGTGTGAAACTCGATTACGCTCTTCAGAATGCCGTCCAGGTTCATTTCCGGTTGAAACCCGACCTGCTTGTTTACTTTTGAGATGTCGGGAACGCGGCGCGGCATGTCTTCAAAGCCTTCTTCATAAGCTTCGTCGTAAGGCACGAAGACAATCTCGGATGCTGATTTGGTTAGCTCTTTTACTTTCTTTGCCAAATCGCCGATGGTAATTTCCTGATTCGAGCCGACGTTGAAGACTTCGCCCACGGCCCGCTCGTCATCCATCAACTTCATTAACCCGCCGATCACATCGCCGACATAACAGAAGCAACGCGACTGGGTGCCATCACCGTAAACCGTAATCGGATGATCCGACAGCGCCTGCTTCACAAATGTGGGAATCACCATGCCGTACTGTCCGGTTTGCCTGGGGCCGACGGTATTGAAGAGTCGTACGACGACCGTCGGCAGTTTCTTTTCGCGCCAGTAAGCGAGCGCCAGAAATTCGTCAATCGCTTTCGAGCACGCGTAGCTCCAACGTCCTTTCGTGGTGGCGCCCATTACCAGGTTCCCGTCCTCGGTGAACGGCACCTGCGTGCTCAGGCCGTAGACTTCGGACGTTGAAGCGATCAGTACCTTTTTCTTTTTCTTGCTGGCCAGAGAAAGAATGACTTCGGTGCCGTGCACATTAGTCTCAATCGTGTGCACCGGGCTTTCGACAATCAGCTTGACTCCGACGGCTGCGGCCAGGTGAAAGATGACGTCGCACTGATCTACCAGCTCGGCCACCACCTGCTGGTTATGAACGCTGTCGATTGTGTATTTAAAGCGAGGATGATTTTTCAGGTGGCCGATGTTCTCAAAACTGCCGGTGGAAAGATCGTCGATGACAAAGACTTCGTCGCCGCGCTTTAGATAAGCGTCGGAAAGATGTGAGCCGATAAAACCGGCGCCGCCTGTAATCAAAACTCGCAAGTCGAGAGGTCCTCCACGTGATGTTTGGAATGCGCAGTCAGTCTAGCATGACGGTATCAGAAGAATCTCATCCGCAGATTACGCAGATTAGAATTCATGCAAGAGTTTTGAGATCTATCTAACGCACCGATCTGTTTCGTTTCTCGTCTTCGTGGCGGGTATTTGCTTTTCTTCTGCGTAATCTGCGGATCGCTTCTGGGTCTTTCGCTTCTGGCGCTGGTGGCCCTCCCTTACGGTCGGGCTTCTGACAGCATCTGCTGATACAGACTCGCGACATCGCGCAACAGCCGATCTTTCGAATAATTCTTTTCGACAAACTCTCGCCCGCGGGTCGCAATTTCATGGCGCAAAGACTCGTCAGTAATCAAGAGCTCGAGTCCCCTCGCAAACGTTGCGGCGTCTTTTTCTTCGACCAACACCCCGCGTTCGCAAATATGAAATCCGTCTGCACTCGAGGTCTTCTGCCCCAGGAGATCGACAACGCCCCCGACGGCGGTAGCGATGACCGGTCTCTCGTTGGCCATAGCTTCAATCAGGCTCAGCGGTGTGCCTTCGTTCAAGCTGGTAAGTGCCACAATGTCCAGGGCCGGATAGAAATTCTCAGGGTCCGCACGCGAGCCAAGAAACAAAACATCATTTCGCAATCCCAACTCGTTCGCGTGCGATTCAAGTTGTGGACGCAATCCCCCATCGCCAATCACCAGGAAGCGCATCTTCGCATGGCTTATTTTCTTAAGTTGCGCGGCGGCATCCAGAAACCCCTGGTGGTTTTTGATTTCGGTCAAACGGCCAACGATTCCGATTAGCACTTCGTCTGAAGTCGCGCTCAATTCTGTGCGAAGAGCATCGCGGCGCGCGTCCCAATCGGCGTAGACGCCCAAATCAATGCCGAGCGGAATCACGGCAAATTGATGGCTGCGCCCGACGCGAAAGTTCTCGTTGATTTCCTGGCGCTGTTGATGGCTGATGACGACGATGCGATCGGTCGCCAGTCTGGCGAGCAACTTCTCCACAGCCAGCAACAAGCGCGTCTTGTTGGGACTGTAGTAACTGTGAAAAACGTGGCCGTGATAAGTATGCACAAAGCGGCAACGTCGTGGCCGTCCAACCAAACTCGCGGGCGTCATCCAGCGATAGAGAAGTCCGGCAACTCTGCCGACCGTGCCCGCTTTGGCCGTGTGCGTGTGCACAATGTCCGGACGCTCGCGCAGCATCAGGCGATAGAGCTTCCAGACAGTGATCGCATCCTTCGGAGAAATCTCACGGCTCATCTCTCTCAGGATCATCGGCTCAATGCCGGCGTTGGCGGCGACGTAACTCATATCGTCTTCGCCGGGCGGCACTACGCCCGCGACCAGCAAGGTCTCATAATCGTGCCTGAGTCCCTCAGTGAGCCAGACGACATGACGCGCCGGTCCGCCCACGTTAAGACGCGCAATGATGCGAAGCACTTTCATCTAAAAGAGCGAAGCACCTTCATCCGAAAGTTTTAGTTGGCGGGAAACTCTCGCACTCGATCACACACGAACTCGATTTGTGAACGGGTGAGTTCCGGATACATCGGCAGAGAGATTACGCGCTTAGCCACCAATTCGGTCACCGACAATGAATCCGGCGAGAAAGGAAAGCCTTCATAGCAGGGCTGCAAATGCACCGGAATCGGATAATGCAATCCAGCCCGCACGCCTTCATCTTTGAGCTGAGCCAGCAATTCATCGCGATGTGGATGCTGGATTACATACAAATGATAAACGTGCGTACGCTCCTCGTCTGCGAGTGGGGTGATCACACCCGGAATATCTTTCAGCAATTCATTGTAGATACCGGCGGCCCGCCGCCGGTCGTCGTTCCAGCTATCAAGGTGTGGCAGCTTCACCCGCAGGACAGCCGCCTGCAAATTATCCAGACGGTGATTAAAGCCGACGAGGACGTGGCGATACTTTTCCTGCTGGCCACAGTTGCGCATGATTCGGAGCCGGTCGGCGATTTTAGCGTCGTTGGTGACAATCAAGCCGCCATCGCCGTAGGCCCCGAGGTTCTTGCCCGGATAAAAACTAAAACAAGCCGCATCGCCCCAACTTCCCACGCGCCGGTCCTGGTAACGCGCGCCGTGCGCCTGGCACGCATCCTCGATCAGCAGCAGATTGTGTTTCCGCGCGAGGCGCGAGATCTCTGTGATGTCGCACGGCTGGCCATAGAGGTGCACCGGCAGAATTGCGGTCGTGCGCGAGGTAATGGCGGACTCGATCAAATCGGGCCGCATGTTGTAGGTGCGCTCGTCGACGTCGATGAAAACCGGTTGCGCGCCGGTTTGGGAAATGGCAAAGGCAGTCGCGGAAAAAGTATGCGAAACCGTGATGACTTCGTCGCCTTCGCCGACGCCGTATGCGCGCAAAGCCAGCTCGAGCGCGGACATTCCCGAGTCAACCCCAATGCCGTGGTTCACCCCGCAAAAGGCGGCGAACTCCTGCTCAAAGAGCTCAACTTCTTTCCCGAGGATGAAGTCGGCGCCGGCGACGACGCGATGAATGGCGGCGTCCACCTCCGGCGCGATGGCGTGGTACTGGGCTTTCAAATCAACAAAATCAATTTCCATTGTCGGTACGCACGCCTCTGGCGTGCTCAAAGCGCAGTCTTTCGCAAATTCAATCATCAATCCGGAATATCGTGTTGGGATCGTCCTCGTGCCTGATTTCATCGACCTGTTCGCGACGCTCCGGTCCCATGTAGAGGCGATTGGGACAGTTGATGACGATGCCGTCAATCTCGCCGACATTCCGGTAAGCATGCACGACGCCTTTAGGAATGAGCACCGATTTTGGATTGTCGGCGCCGGCAGTCAGCGTCATCACATTTCGATAGGTCGGAGAGTCCGCGCGATTATCCCACATGCGTATCTTGAAATTTGACGGTCCCAGAAAACAGAAAAGATCTGCCTGATCGACATGCTCGTGCGGGCCGCGGGTCACTCGCGGTTTCGTAGACGACGTATAGGCCATTGCCGGAAAGAACTCGGCGGTCAATTCGTCATGTCTGAACAATTCGCTGAGCCATCCGCGGCTGTCGTTGAACTTCCGCAGGTCGCGAACCATGACATCCTGGATATTTCCTTCGCTAAACATTTCAGTTGGTGCTGGCCTCTGCTGCATGAGTAATTTCCCGATGGTTCGCCCCGGTCTGAGCGACCAGGTTTGAAGCGTTGAGCAAACTTTCGAACGTTCCCGCATCGGTCCACCACCCATCAAGTTCGTCCCAGGTGACTTCGCCACGTTCGATGTAAGCATTGTTCACGTCGGTTATTTCCAGTTCGCCGCGGCCGGAAGGCTTCAGGGTGCGGATGATGTCAAAAACCTGCGTGTCGTACAGGTAAATTCCAATCACGGCAAATTCTGATTTAGGTTGCGACGGCTTTTCTTCGATGCGCAAAACTCGCTTTCCATCCAGTTCAGGCACGCCGAATCGTTGCGGGTCCGGCACTTTCTTCAAAAGAAGTTTGGCGCCGTGATTTTGTTTTCGATAGGACTCAACCGCCGCGGAAATATTTCCCTGGATGATGTTGTCGCCGAGAATTACACAAATCGGCTCTGATCCCGCGAAATGCTCGACCAGCGACAAGGCGGCAGCGATTCCTCCTTCGCCTTCCTGATAAGTGTAGTTTAAGTGCTTCAGTCCGAAAGCTCTGCCGTTTCCCAGCAGCTTCAGAAAATCTCCTGCCGAGTTTCCGCCGGTGACGATCATGATGTCCGTGATCCCCGCGTTCACCAGCGTCTGAATCGGATAGTAGATCATCGGCTGGTTATAAACCGGCAGCAGATGCTTGTTCGTGACCGCAGTCAGCGGGTTCAGACGCGAACCCAGACCCCCGGCAAGGACGACACCTTTCACAAGAAACTCTCCTCAATAAATAAACGGTTAACAAATAGTCGATGGGCTTAGTAGTCCTAATTACGATTTGACCGCCCAGGTTTCGATATAGGCACCCCACTCGTTCAGCTTGCTCAGGGCGGTCACTGCATTTGCTGCGAACCCTTCAATCAAGCCCAAAGGGCCGGACCTGGTCGGGAGCATGGCGCGACCGGGATAGACTCTCCATCGCTGCGGCTTGAGGCCGTGTTTAGCTAACAGAGCTCTGAGCGAACGCGGACTGAACCCGAAAACATGATACGGAGAAAAGGTGGGCGCTACATTCACCACCCAGTCACGGCCCCGCAATCTGTGATAAAGATTTCCGACCTTGAAATATAAACCGTCTTCGTTGGGCACGTCGATGAAGACCGCGCCCCCATGACGGAGGATGCGCGAAATTTCGGCGATAGTCTCATCGGGATTGTAGAGATGTTCCAGCACCGCGCTGAGGACGACGCAGTCGAACGAGTGGTCGGGGAAACCGCACTCTTCCAACGGTTCAGCGCGAATGCTGACCCCGGAGAGTTTCTCGGCGTACGAGGCGAATCGCGAGGACGGTTCGATCCCGGTAACGTCCCATTGCGCGGCATGGGCGGCCTGTAGCAACTCTCCACGTCCCACACCGATGTCCAGCAGCCGCCCCTTGCCGCCGATCAACGTCTCAGCCTGAGTTACGAGATCGCGCGCTGAGAGATTTTTGGTTTCGAGTTCATGATTTTCGAAGTACTCGTCACCATCAACGCCATAGTGCTGTTCAAGTCCGTTGCGCGGAATCGGCATCGGGTTGGGAAAAATCAAACCACATTCGGAACAACGCCAGATTTCGCATTCAACTCCGAGACGGGCGCGATGCGCGGCCCCACCGCGCCGGCCCAATCGCTGCAAGCTAGATGTTTCACAGATCGGACAATTCTGATCCCGCCATTGATACGGCGCGGCGTTGTTTGCAGTCTCTTGTAATTCAGCAGCGCCCATCTTTCGCGAAGTGCCTCGGAGGTTACTTAGCCTCTAGCCAGTGAATTCTTTCCGTAGTTCGATCCCACTTGAGCTTCAATCGATGAATCTGTGAAACCACAATTCAAGCATCAGGAGTGACCATAGACGATGCGAGTGATCAATCCTGCCTTCGACGTGTTGATCGACGATCTGTCTCACTTTGTCTTTCTGGAAGAGATTGCGACCGAGCGCCCTTTCGGAAAGCAGCGTCTCGCGCAGGAACGGTTGCATCGTTCCGCGAAACCAATGACCGATGGGCACACCGAAACCCATCTTGCCCCGACTCAGGATTTCCGCCGGCACTAAATCTTTCAGGATGCGCTTGAGCAGATACTTGGTCGTCATCCGCCGCAACTTTAGTTTCTCAGGCAAGCTGGCAGCAAATTCCATCAGATGCTGATCCAGAAACGGCGAGCGCGCCTCGAGCGATACGGTCATGCTGGCGATGTCCATTTTTACCAGCAAATCGTTGGGCAGATAAGTCATCGTATCAGTGAGCAGCGAAGCATCGACGATTCCAGCGCCGTTGGCTTTGGCGAACCAGGGTTGGATGATACCAACAGTTGAAAAATCTTTCGTCCGTTCGCGAAACCCGTCTGAATACAGATCGTGTTTTGCATTTTCATCGAAGGCGCTGATCCAACGAAGATATCTCTGGATGGGGCTCAAAGACGCGGCCTTAAGAAATCGTTTTCCTTTGCCCAGCGCCCCTCGCGTCTTGAACTCAGGCAGAGCATTGGCGAGCGTGGCGACCACGCCGTTGCGCACCGCGGCGGGCAGCAGTTTGGTATATCTCTGCGCCAGACTCATCGCGGCATATCGTTCATAGCCGGCAAAGCACTCGTCGCCGCCGTCGCCGTTCAACGCGACAGTCACAAAACGCCGGGTCTCGCGCGAAACGTAGTAGCTGGGAAGGGCCGACGAATCGGCAAACGGTTCGCCGTAATGCTCTACCAGGGTCGGCAGGATCTCCATGGCGTTCGGTCGCACAATGAATTCGTGGTGCTCAGCACCTACGTGCTCAGCGACGCGCCGCGCATGATGCAACTCGCTGAAATCCTGCTCTTCAAAACCGATCGAAAATGTCTTTACGGGTGCCGACGATTCCTGGGCCATGAGCGCGACCACGGCACTGGAATCAATGCCGCCGGAAAGAAAAGCGCCGAGCGGCACCTCTGACATCAGGCGAACGCGCACGGCGTCACGCAGCAGTTCAGAGAGGCGCTCGCCGGCTTCCTGTTCGCTGATATTGATCTTCCGGGAAAAGTCGAGTTGCCAATATCGCTCTGACTTGATCTCGCCGTCTCGCCACAAAAGCCAATGACCGGGCTCGAGCTTCTTAATCTGCTGGTAAGCGGTGAGCGGCGCGGGGACCGAGATGAATGAAAGATAATGATGAATCGCTTCGTAATTCACCTCGCGGCTGACAGCAGAGTGTGCCAACAGCGCCGTGAATTCCGATCCGAAGATCAATTGATCACCGGTCTGGGCATACAGCAGCGGTTTTTTGCCGACCCGATCGCGCGCGAGAAAAAGTGATTTGTCGCGCTCGTTCCAAATTGCAAGTGCGAACATGCCGCGCAGGTATTTGGGACAGTCGGTGCCGTATTCATCATAGGCGTGGATGATCACTTCGGTGTCGCTGTCGGTGTAAAACGTGTGACCCAGCGCTTCCAACTGTTTGCGAAGTTCGCGATAGTTATAAATCTCGCCGTTGAAAACGATCCAGGCGGTGCGGTCGGCATTGTGGATAGGTTGGCGCCCGCTCTTGAGATCGATAATCGCCAGGCGGCGCATCGCCAGGCCCACGCCGTCGCTGAAATAGAATCCATCGTCATCCGGGCCGCGATGACGAATCGCATCGTTCATCCGTGCGAGCAGCTCACGATCGATCTGCGCGCCGTCACGGCGAACAATGCCTGTTATGCCACACATATGATTCGTCTATTTTGGAAAGCAGAAGCCGAGAATGTTGCGGAACACACCTGAATGTTACGGAACACACCTGTTGGCGGCGTGGGTGCGATTTACCTTGCGAACATGACTTTCCAATCTTGCTGGCCTTAATATTAGCGGACGCTTGTAGCCAAGTCCAAAAGCGCCATTTCGTAAAACGTCAAAGGATTTTGCGCGCGACTTACGCTGGCCGAGATGCAATCGAACCCCGGAACCAAAACCAAGCCATCCGCAAAGCGGCGCTTTCAACTTAGATTCCTGATCCTGGCGGCGGCCATCTGGCACGCTTCGATTACCCTCGGAGTGTTTATGGCCGGCAAGTATCAGCTGACGCCGGGCCAAATTCATCCCAGCGGGATTGGGAGATTTGCCTCAGACGGTGTGATTTATCAGGGCCAGGTCGCTGAGTTATGCCAGATCCTGAAAAACGACGGGCTGGTAGCATGGGCCACCTGGCCGACCCAACTGCATTTGAGATTGTATTCCCTGCCGCTGTTTGTCGTGTCCCGCTGGTTCAGCTTCAACATTCTCACGATCGAGCCGCTGAACTTAATCTACTACCTGGCGATCCTGATCCTGGTTTTCAGGTTGGGCGAAGTTGTATTTGATTATCGCGCCGGCTTGATCGCGGCCGGCATCGTCGCGCTTTGGCCGTCGTTCCTGATTCACACCACCCAACTACTAAGAGACCCTTTGCTGGTCCTCGCTGTTCTCATCGTCATTTGGACCATTGTCGAGTCGCTGCGCACCGACCTGCGCTTCAGTCGCGGTCTTCTCATGGGAGTTGCAGCCTGCGCAGCGGTTGTCGTTATCAGGATTGTGCGACAGCCGATGTGGTATCTGATGATGGCGGCGGTTGCCGGCGGAACTGTTTTGCTGCTCTTGCGCGCGGTGCGGGCCAGACATCTCGCTGCGGGCGCCGCGCTATTCGTGCTGCTGATTGTTGCGGCGATTATTGTCACGCCACGATTTCAACCTTATTTTCACAACCAACAAGAATCACGAATCCCCACGCCCGTAAGGCCGGATGTGGACTCATTGGCCATCCCCGAACAGATTTCCACGCGTCGCCACGGATTCAGATTAAGGTTGAAGGACGGTAAGATCATTCCGAAAATCGACGGATCCAGAATCGATCCGGATGTGAATTTGGATGATTCCGGCGCCATACTTCGACATTTGCCGCGTGCCGTTATGGTGGGATTCTTTGCGCCGTTTCCGAACATGTGGTGGCAGACCGGTACACAGGTCGGCGCTATTGGAAGATTGGTATCGGGATTTGAAACCCTGTTGACTTACATGCTTGAATGCTTCGCTTTATTCGGACTTTGGAGAGGACGTCGAAATCCCTCAGCCTGGTTGATCTTTGGCTTCACAGCTTTGGGGATAGTCGCGCTGGGACTTGTAGTCAATAACGTGGGAGCGCTTTATCGTTTGCGTTATCCGTTTTGGACCTTGATGGTGATTCTCGCCACCGGCGGCCTCGAACTGGTTTGCACACGTTTGTCGAAATCAAACAAGTCACTGGATAATCCGGCCACCCGGGAACACACTCTGATTGATTAAGCTAAGTTTCATACTCGCCGGACTGGCTATCTGCAACGCTGTGCTGGCCGTATTAATGCCGTGGTATGTCGTTACGCGGCTTGGGGTGGGAATTGAAACGGACGCCTTCTTTGCTGCGAGCACTTCTGCAACTGATTTTCTCGTCGCCAGTTTTTCACTCACGCGTTGGCCGTCGATTAACCTTCGAGCATGACTTTAAGATGTTGCTCGCCTAAGATTAACGGACGCTCGTAGCCAGGGCCAAAAAGGTGTCCTTTTCAGGCTCGAGCTTGCTAGAGCTCGGAAACACCCAGACTCACAGCGGATGAAATCCAAACCAAAAGCTGAAAATGTCCAGTCAACAACCCGTCTATTTCAACTGAGATTTCTGATCCTGGCAACGGCCATCTGGCACATCGCCATCAGCACCGCAGTCTTCGCTATCGGCCGGTACCAATTACTGCCGAATCGATTCTACCCTGGTGGCGTCTTCGCCCCGGATGAGGTCGCCTATCAATTACACTGTCTTGACCTTGCACGGCTACTGAGAAATGAAGGCCTGGTGGCGTGGGCCACGTCGCCGAACCAACTGCACCTGCGGTTCTACTCGTTGCCGCTGGTACCGTTCCCGCACTGGAAGACATTCAGTGTCCTGGCAATTGAGCCGATCAACTTACTTTACTATCTGGCGATCCTGGCGATGGTTTTCAAAATCTGCGAGTGCGTTTTTGATTACCGAAGCGGCTTGATGGCGGCGACTGTCGTTGCGCTATGGCCATCGTTGCTGTTGCATACGACCCAACTTCTGAGAGATCCGCTGCTGATTGTGGTGGTGCTTTTTCTCGTGTGGACTGTGGTCGAATCGTTGTCTCGACAGTTAAGTCTTCGCCGTGGGCTGCTGCTCGGAATAGGCAGCGCTGCTGCCGTGATAACCATACGGATTGTCAGACAGCCCCTGTGGTACCTCATCGTCGCGGCCGTGGGGACTGCCATTGTTTTATTGACTGTTCGCGCCTGGCGTGAAAAGCGTGTGAATCGTGCTGCGATCGGTTTTGCTTTCCTGCTAATTGCGGTGGTGGTCATAACGCCGCGATTGCAACCTTATTTTAGCAACCAGCAGGACTCAAAGATCGAACGAACTATCGTTCACGACGACTTGCAAAGACTGCCTATTGCGACTCAGATCTCCGCGAGCAGAACAGGATTTAATACCTATTTTGACAAAGATGCGCAAATGGCTCCAGCCCTTGATGGCTCGCTGATCGACTCCGGAATAGAAATTCGAAGCCTAGGTGACATAATTCGATTCATTCCTCGCGCCCTGGAGGTGGGGCTCTTTGCGCCCTTTCCGAATATGTGGTTTGGAGCCGGACGGCAAGTAGGCTCCAGCGGAAGATGGCTCGCGGGAATTGAAACCTTATTGACTTACGTGGTTGAATGCCTCGCCTTGTTCGGATGGTGGAGAGCGCGTCGCGAACTGTCAGCCTGGTTCTTGGTTGTCTTCATTGGAACCGGCGTACTCGCGCTGGGATTGGCCGTCAACAACGTCGGCGCGCTTTATAGATTTCGCTATCCATTTTGGATCTTGATGGTTATTCTGGGCGCCGGCGGCACCGATCGGCTTCGGACAATCTTATTAAGGAAAAGACCCGCGGTCATTTGATCATCCTACAAGACCGAGAAGATTCCGTTTGATTAGACTAAGTCTCATAGTCGCGGGACTGGCGATCTGTAATGCTGTGCTCGCTATCTTGATGCCGTGGTATGTCGTCACGCGACTAGGTATCGGGCTTGATACCGACGCCTTCTTTGCGTCGGGAGCATTGCCTCAGCTCATTTTTCTGGTGACCAGTCTTTCTCTCACCCAGGTACTCGTTCCGCTACTTGCCACCGGAGATGAAAAGAGTTTTGGGCGGGACGCGTGGGGATTCTTTCTGGGCGTCAACGCTGTCTTCGCGTTGCTCGCGATAATCCTGTGGGCAACTACGGGATTGTGGGTAGCCCTGCTCGTGCCTGGCTTTCCCGCGGAAGCCAGGCAATTAACGGTCACCCTCACTCGCATTCAACTATTCACGATGATTGGCAACGCGTCTGTCGTCGTGCTTTGGTCAGTCTATTATGCGCGACAAAAATTCATCTGGGCTGAATCCTCGTCTTTGCTGGGAAATGCCATCGGCTTGCTCTTCCTATTCTGGACGCTTCCGTATTACGGCATCAAAGCAGCGGCCTGGGCCACGGTCATAACCCTCGGACTAAAAGTCGCGTTGCTCATGCCGGTGCTGGGTCCATGGCAGCGGCCGCAATGGAATTCCTTTGCCATAAAGGAAGCCTGGCGGCGAATCCAGCCCTTCCTGCTCGGCGAAACATACGCGAAATCAGATCCACTAATTGATAGATTTCTTACTTCGCTCACCGCGGCCGGAAACTTATCGTTACTCTATATCGGGCAGCAGGCTTACTCGGCGATCAATCTGGTGATCACGAGGGCGATCTCCACCCCCTCCGTGCCTCGTCTCGCGATTGCAGCCAAGTCTGGCGATTGGCGCGGCTTCCGTCACGTCTATCGCCAACGCATGTTGATAATGTTAGGGGTGACAGTGGCCGCCTGCGCCGGGCTATTTTTTGCAGGCGAGCCTTTTCTGCGTTTATTGATTGGACATGGCGGCATTACCGCTGAAAACGTTCACATGCTTTGGTGGATCATGGTTGCGTTGAGTGGATTGCTCATCGGCGGCTGCGCCGGACAGGTAACTTCCGGCGCCTTTTATGCGATGGGTGACACTCGTACGCCCACGATGCTTTTTATCGTCACTTTCACTGTCTACGTACCGATTAAAATTTTGGTGTTTCTTCGCTATGGAATGATCGGATTGGCAGCAGCCACCAGCTTGCACCTCATCATTAACTTCCTGATGCAGTTGGCACTGTTGGAAATGACCCGATTGCCCAGGGAAGGTTGAACCTGGTTACGCGCCCTGGCGTGAAGGTTTCTCTGGTAATCAAAGAAGCACGGCGGAGGCGCGCGTACCTTACCCGATTTTTCGGCCGCGATAGCGACGAGCCTCATCTTCTTCCCTCTGCTTTTGTCGACGCCCTTCGCGACGCTCCTTGACCAGAACAAAACCGACGGCCACAAAGACAAAGTAGAAGACCAGTAACTGGGCCCGCTGCCTGTACGCGGTGCCCACGTTGCCCTGCATGATTGAGTACGTGAGGGTGAGCAGGCTGGTGAAAATTACGATTGGCGCGATCTCTCTGAGTCGATGCTTTATCGTGAACCACGCGCCCAGCACCAGTAAAGGAATTGACGACCACCAGACGACCATCTCCGGCAAAGTAATCGCCTGCCGCAGCGAAGCCAGTTGCCAGGGAAAGGGTGCCAGGAGCAAGTACGTTAGTCCCAGCGGCACAGTGCTTAACACGCCCGACGCCGTAGAAACATCCACGTCTTCGGCAAACCCCGAGGCAGCTGTTTGCGAAGCGTCCTGCCGCATTCTCTGCAGCTGGTCCGTACTGGCAAAGGTTTCGAATTGTTGCTCGGCGTAACGGCTAACACCGAAGTATGCCAGAGCCAGGCCAATCAACATGATGATGATCATTTGCCGCGCAAAAGACTCGGCAGTCAGTTGGCGCCGGCCAAGGATAAATGCGGCGGTCACGGCGATGATCACGATGTAAAAAACATAGAAGCGCAAAGTGAGCAGACAGAACAAAGCCAGAACCAGCGCGATCACATACTTGAGACTGAATTTGTCGCCGAGTTTCAGCGTCGCGAGCATCGACAAGGTTAGGAGCAGAATGATTGGCCCATCCTTCAAACCCTGGCAGGACCACAAGACCAGAGAGGGAAAGAAGGCTGCCATCAGCGCGCAGATTCGCGCGATCCGCTTATTGGGAAAAATCTCGATGGCGATTAAATAGGCGAGCGGGGCCGAAGCAGCACCGATGACACAATTCACATATTGAGTTGCCAGCATGTTCTGGCCAACAACTTTATAAACGGCGGCGACCATATAGAGCATGCCCCAGCCGCTGCCGGCGCCGTTGCTCGAAAACAACTCGACGGCCCGCATATATTGAGCCTGGCCTTCCCACACCTGGAGCAGAGCGTTTCCGAAGAAGTCGTAAGTGAGAGCATCGCCGCCAAAGAATGCCTGCCAATGAAAAACGTAAATCAAAGTGCCGACAAAGACCCGAACCAATATGCCGCTCAGAAATATCCGCAGTAGAAATTTTCGATCAATGTCGAGCCGGTAGATCATGACCGACACGAGGGCTACGAGCGGCAGCATCAGCATTATGCCGGCCCCGCCGTCGTTTGGCGCGAGCATGAAAATCATGACCAGAATCGCCAAAGCCACAGCCATCAGAAGTGCGTTCATCTTTTTTCTTGCTCAAACTCGGGTGCTAAACGTCATCTGGCAAATCGGGTCGGGTCTTGCGTTCGACTAAGAATTGGTCCTCAGCGCTCAACTCCTTGACCGGACGGGCCGGGACGCCGGCAATCAACCACCCGCTGGTATCGATCTTCTTCGTAATCACGGACCCGATGCCGACAACGCATCGCGACGGCAACGAACTGCCCGGCGCCATGCGAACTTCGGAACCTACGTAAGCAAAGTCTCCAATCGTAATCGGCAAAGTCCGCTGCCGGTTGTGGGTCCACAACGACGAGTTGCGTCCCCCAATGATGGTTCGTCTCCCAATTTCAACACGATCGGTGAAATCAATTTTGTGGCCGGCAGTAATTATGCTGCCATTTCCCAGCGTGAAGCGTGGGTCGAGTGGATTGACTGCGTCGGGCTCTGGTATCGAATTGATTTCATTCATGCGAATCAATTCGGAATATCTGCCCAGACTGACCAGGTCGCCGCCACGTATGATATTCAAATGTCCAATCCTGACATGATCACCCATAACCAGCTCTTTCACGCCAATAAAAATATTCAGGTGACCGATTGTTGAATCATCGTCGATTTGACAGCGAGTTGCATCGACGATACTCAATCCAATGCGGACTCGCCGTCCGATCTGGTAACCGAAAAAAAGCCGGTAGCACGGGCGCTTCAGAAACGACGGAAGCAGAGCGATGCACCCGAGGACCAACAACCTGAATTTTCCGGTTCGATGCATCCGGTTCATCGGAGGTGGCACGCGCATCTGGCGCGTGATTCACGAGCACAGGGCCCGTGCCACTATCAAGTTTGTTTTCTTTCCGCCGCCTCACGCAGCGCGCCAGCTAACTTGTCGGCCTGGGCTTCGAGCCCGTAGTGCTCGATCACGTGACGTCTTCCGGCGGCGCCCATTTGTTGTCGCCGATCAGCGTGGGCCAGCAAATCGTCCAGCGCCTGGCGCCATTCTTCGTTACTTGTTGCAAACAGGTGGGTGGTCCCCTCCTCGCCGATTTCTGCCGAGCCGCCCACCGGCGTTGCTACATAAGGAACGCCCACGGCCATGTACTGGACCGCCTTGAAACCGGATTTACCCGATGCCCAACCTGAATAGAGTGAAGCGTCAATGGGATAAAGTCCAATGTCAATGGATTGAAAGTCCTCGACCTCGCGATCGATTTCCCAGGCTGAATTTTCAACTTCCAGGCCCGGGACTGAGATGCCTTCTTTTCCGGCGCCGACGACTTTGAGACGAAATTTGTGGCGGCCTGCCAGTTCGCTTAACACCGGGAAAATCGATTCCAGGTAAGGAAAAGTTGAATGCGTCCCGATCCAACCAAGCACCAACGGATTTCGGGCGACGCCCGCCGGACCCGGCCGGAACACCTCAGTGTCCACGACCGTAGGAATAACCCGCGCTTCGCTTCCCTTGCTGGAAACATATTCGGCAATTGCGCGGTTACCGCAGGTAACCACGCCGGCCCATCTGATCAAATCATCGGTTTTGCTGAACCATTTCAAAACTGAGCCCAGGCCGCCGTAAGTCGGGCTAGTATATGAGACGTAAGTTGCGTCATCCAAATCCAACACCATCGGCTTTTTCATCACCCGCGAGCCCAGCCATTCGATGACCGGTGGTCCAAACATCATCGCTTCGCGTTGAATCAGAATCACATCAGCCTGACGCGCTGTGTCGAGATCTTTTAGCCGTCGCACAGACGACTTTAACAAACCCATCGCCGTGCGCGGCCATGATTTCTGACGATAAAGTTGCTTGAACTGTTGCGAGTCGAGGAATGAATGAATCGTGAGCGTCACGCCGCGCGCCGCCAGGGGCTCGACAAATTGTTGCAGTCGAAACCGAGTGGCGGCCGCCTCCACCGGATATGAGGCTAGAGCTAAAACCTTCATGGTTATTTCAGCGCGAAAGGACGGCCGGCTTGCGACCGGTTCCGATCCAGCCGTACGCGGCGTTGACTTTGGGTTTCTCGAGTTGGGCGCGATTCAGCCAGTCGGCTACGTCTTGTCGAGTGTAGCGGTTTTCGATCGGAGCAGAGAATCGATCGAGCTGATCATTCACACAGACGCGGAAGGGGAAGTGGGCGTACTGTTTCATGGGCAGCGTTTCGGCGATGGACTTCAAACCGACTGCTTTGAGAATTCGATATGGCCAGACAAAAAAAGTGAACGCGGCAACCGCTGCCGGGAAAGCGAGCGCGTATACCGCGCTGTGTGGCAGACGGGTCGTCACCTGCCGCGTGGCCCCGACAATCGAAAGCAGGGCACGTTTGATTGGCTGACCCTCGGGCCGCCAGTACAAATAGATCTGGACCTCTCCCTGCGGCTTGAGATAGCGAAGGAGATTTTGAAAGGCCGCTTCAGGGTTCGGCAAGTGGTGCAACACGCCGATCGAATAAATGAAATCGAAACTCTCCAACGCAAATGGCGGATGATGCAGATCAGCCTGGATCACTTGAACCTGACCAGTCTCTTCAGTGTTGCGGCGCGCCACCTCAACCGCCGGTCCCAGGTCAATGGCCCAAACTTCGGCGCCGTACTTAGCCGCGTAATAAGCGAAGCGCCCGTTGCCGCAGCCCGCATCCAGAACCGTCTTGCCGCGAAAAAACTCGAGCCCGTGCGGGTACATGTAATCCAGAAAACTTTGCTCCCATTCGGCGTACATCTCAGGGAAGCGAGTCCATTCGTAACCAAAGCTCCGAGCCGTCTTCACCTCGCGTTCGTCCAAGTCAGTCAGGTCCGTCTCGCCCGCCAGGGCTGCTCGCATCGGAGACAGCAACAGCCGCGGAATCTTGTTGATTACGGCGAACTGCTCGTGACAGGTCCCGCATTCAAGACCATCATCCGGCGCGTTGCCGGACAATGAAAGCCGGCCCTGGCAGCCCGGGCAGCGAAGTGTTTCCAGCAGTCTTTCTGTTGAGAAGAACATGGAAGATTAGTTGCCAGTATCCAGTACGTTTTCGTATAACCGGGCGTATCGTTCAACGCCGACTCGGCGGACATCAAAGAGTCTCTCTGCCACTTCCCGAGTTCGTCGTCGTATCGGTTCCGGCTCTGCTATAAGCTTTTCGACGGCTCGCACAGCAGTCAGGTACTGCTCCTCGCTGAAGTCCTGCACTAGGGCTCCGACACGCTCGTCATTCACCAGGCTGTCTGAATCTCCAATCCCCGTGTTGGTGATCAAAGGCAAACCGCACGCAAGGAATTCAGCAAATTTCGTCGGCGACGAAGCCAGTTTCGAAAAACACGGTTTGATGAAAGCTACGCCCGCATCGCTGGCTGACAGATAAGAGGGAACCTCGCGCGATGGGACACCCAAAATCGCGTAATCTTCTTTGCTGATTCCGCGAGCTTCCATCAGCAGGTTCACCCGCTCAGGTTGCGAAAGGGTCAGCCAGAGAAAAAATGACCTGGGGTTTTGCTTTCTCACAGACGCAAAAAAGTCTGCCATCTCCTCAGTCAAATACCAACCGCCGACTGAACCGCTATAGACCATAACAAAGCGGTCTTCCAGACCCATTTCTTTGCGGCGGTCCGTACGCTGTTGGAGATTGAAGTTGAATTTCTCCAGATCGGCACAGCAGGGTATAACCTCATGCGCCGGATGGTTTGCGCCACCAATCCAGACTTTGATGATGGGCCAGATTCGTTCCGTTAGGGTGACGATGCCATCAGCGGACCTCAACGCTTGCCGCTCGGCCCGCTTTGTGAGGCGGTAAGCCAACGAATCTTTCTGCCAGTGGGCCGCGTCCACATATTCGTCCGCCATCAGGCCCCGCACGTCAAAAATCATCTTCACTCCAAATTTTCGTTTTATTCGCACCGCGATCGCTGCTGGAATGTGACTGCGCGCATGCACTATGTCGATTCGGCTCTGACTCATTAAGCGGCTGACCTGTCTTATTCCGGCCACGACATCGTAAGCCGTCGCCGGCAGCGAGGGCGTTTTGTGATAGCGAAGCCGAAGCCATTCAATCCCCGCGCCCGAGAGTTCATGACGCAAAGCCTCGCACTCCTGCCGGCCGGCTGGTGAGTAAGCCTGCTCGCGCTCATAGCTGACCAGCGTGAACCGCGTTCCAAGTTGACTCAGCTCTTTCAGATAGGGAATCACCTGGCTTTGGCCCAGAGGCTCAAGCATCCCGTTATACGAGATGAACAGCACTTGTTTACCGGCGATACTCATCTCGTTCCGATCAGTCCCAGTTGGTCGCGCAGCAGCCAGTTTACCGAACCAATGAAGGCTGCTGCATCAAGCGTCGCGAGGATTGGCACCAGCAAAACCAGCCTGGCCAGATTGGGCCCGAAACCTGCGGGATAGGTCTGCCGATTTTGATACAAAGTTTTCGCCGCCCGCGCAATCAGTAACAGCAACCACGCTACGGGCGGAATGATCAAGCCGCGCGGGCCCATGAAAAATACGCCGAAAGTTGTCGCCGCAATCAGCGCGTAGTAAAGAAAAATTGTTTGCTGCCATTCAGAGAAAAGGCCCGCCCGAATGTTATTGCGTGAGTATTCGACGAACCGCCTGAAGGTACGCCAGAAGTTCGGCTGCATGTGCCAGTAAACCCTTGCACGCGAAGTGCGCGCAATCCTGAACCCTGATTGCTCGACCTGGGTCATGAACAAAAGGTCTTCCGCCGAGCGCAAATGCTCGGGAAAACCTCCAACCGTTTCCCAGGCCTGGCGTCGCATCAATGCTGAGACGATTGAACGGGGCCGCACTGGTCCGCCGTCGCTTTCAAACGGTGGCGGCACATAAGCAATCGCCGCGCATTGGGTAAAAAAACTGTCAATGATCGGTTCGTACGTTCCGTAAACGACGTCCGCTGAATCCGCGCAGGCCTTTGTCTTCAGCGCCTCTAACCACTCGGGCGTGAGTGTGATGCCCGCATCAGTGAACGCAATCCACTGGCAGCGGCTTTCGGCGACTGCGAGGTTGCGGGCCCGGCCCGGCATCGACTTCGCCACCCGAACCAATTTCACGGGTGCTCCAGCCGCTATGAATTCTTCGATGATTTCTCTCGTCTGGTCGGTCGACCCGCCATCAGTGATGACGATCTCAGCCGGCTTGAGAGTCTGGCTGAGCAGGTCTTCAAGCAGTTGCCGGATCGAAGCCTCTTCGTTGAGCGCAGGGATGACGACGCTGATTTCAAACGCGTTCGAAGTTGAGGGATTATCAGAATGCAACACCGCTTCGAGATGCTAACAGAAAGTTCGGCTCGGTAACGACCTGTCCGATACGAGTCAGCCACAGATGAACGCGGATGAGCACAGATAAGAAGTAAACAGGAATGAGATGGTAAAAGTCTTATCGGCGTCTATCTGTGTTCATTTGTGGCTAATCAACTGCGGCCGAAAGCTAACTCCCTGTCGCCATGGCGGGAACCAGACTTTTTTTCAATTCGCCCGCGATCCATTCATAGGTAATTGCCAGACCGTTCTCGAGCGAGACCTGCGGTTCCCAGTTGAGCACTGCCCGCAGACGCGTGTTATCGCTGTTGCGGCCGCGCACTCCCTGTGGTTTGGTCGCGTCGTATCGCTTGCTGATTTGTTTACCGGCAATTTTCGAAACGATATCAACCAGCTCGTTGATCGAAATCATTCGATCCTGGCCCAGGTTGATCGGGTCGCGATGATCGCTCTGCATCAGGCGATAAATTCCCTCGACACAATCATCGATGTAGCAGTAGGAACGAGTCTGCAGGCCGTCGCCCCAAACTTCGATCTCGTCAACGTCATTGGCCAGAGCAATCTTCCGACAAATTGCCGCCGGTGATTTCTCGCGCCCGCCATCGTAGGTGCCCAGCGGACCAAAGATGTTATGAAAGCGCACGACGCGGGTATCCAAACCGAAATCTTCGGTGTAATGACGGCAGACACGCTCCATGTAAAGCTTCTCCCAGCCGTAACCGTCTTCGGCTTCGGCGGGATAAGCGTCCTCTTCTTTCAAGGGGGTGATGTCCGTCTCTTTTTGTTTGTAGCCGGGATAGATGCAGGCGCTGGAGGTGTAGAGATATCTTTGCACGCCGTTCTGCCGCGCCGCTTCAATCGTCTGCAAATTGATAAAAGTGTTGTCGCGAACGATCTCGGCTTTATGACTTTCGATGAAACCGATGCCGCCCATGTTCGCGGCCAGACCGTAAACCTGATCGATGGTTTTGGTGGCCTCGACGCAGCTTTCCATTTTGGTCAAATCGAGCAGCGCAAATTCGTTGGCCGCGGTGGCTTCATATTCAGGCTCTTTGATATCGACACCACGGACCCAGTAGCCGCGCTCGACCAGATATTTTGTTAAGTGATGTCCGATGAAACCACCGGCGCCGGTAACCAGTACCCTGACCTGCTCTGCCATAATGTTGCTTCTTTTCCTCAGTGATTAAGGTGATATTTGAAGGGTAATTTAAGCTTGTGCGCGGCGGAAAAGCAAACGCCTGGGCTACGGAAAGGTTACGATGAGACTGCCATTACACATGATACTAACCCTGCTCAATCCAGCCTGAACTCTTTCCGCCAATCTGTTTTCTCATTCAACTCCGGTTGCTCCGTCTTATCCAGCACAAAATTCTCCAGCACCAGAAAATCCATTTCAGTGCGCATAAAGCAGCGATAGCTGTCCTCGGGCGAGCACACAATCGGTTCGCCGCGCACGTTAAAGCTCGTGTTGACGATCAGCGGACAGCCGGTCAGTTCTCTAAACGCGTCGATGATTTCCCAGTAGAGCGGATTCGTTTCGCGCCGCACGGTCTGAATGCGCGCCGAGTAATCGACGTGCGTGACGGCGGGAATCTCCGATCGCTTCACGTTGAGCTTGTCGATGCCCCAAAGCTTTTCTTCATCATCCGTCAATTTTCGGCGGTGACGTTCGCTTACATCGGCGACCAGAAGCATGTAAGGACTGTCGTAATCGAGATCGAACCAGTCAGCCACATACTCGCGCAGCACGCTGGGAGCAAAGGGGCGAAAACTCTCGCGATATTTGATCTTGAGATTCATCACCGATTGCATTGCCGGTGAACGCGGATCGCCGATTATGCTCCGCGCGCCCAGAGCCCGCGGTCCGAACTCCATCCGCCCCTGGTGTAAGCCGATGATTTTTCCGGCCGCCAACTGCTCAGCAACCGCCCGCCCCAATTCCTCGCGGCAGTGTTTTCTGTAAGGAGCGCTACGCGATTTCAAGAATGATTCGATTTCCTCCGGCGTGTCTTGAGGTCCGAGATACGAGCCCTTCATGCCGTCCGCATAGAGCGGCAGCGTGGCACGCGCATCCTGCGCGTGATTAGCAATTTGATCCACGGGCGGGACGCCCGTGCCACGTCTTGCTTGCCAGGTTCCGGCTTTCTCAGGACTCAGTCGTTCATTCTTCAGATAGCGATGCCAAATCGCCAGCGCGATTCCGATCGCTCCGCCCGCATCGCCCGCTGCGGGTTGAATCCAGATATCTTCAAACGGACCTTCGCGCAGCAGGCGGCCATTCGCCACGCAGTTCAAAGCAACGCCGCCGGCCATGCACAAACGCTTCATGCCAATTTCCTGATGAACAAAACGGGCCATCTTCAGCATTGCTTCTTCGGTGATGACCTGAATGCTGCGAGCCAGATCCATTTCACGCTGGGTGATCTTTGATTCCGGTCGCCGTGGCTTGCCGCCGAACACGCGATCAAACGCGCTGTTAGTCATGCGCAGGCCCTGCGAATAGCTGAAGCATTCGTGGTTCATGCGAATGCTGCCGTCATCGCGAACTTCGGCCAGATGGTCCCTGATTAAATCGACGTATTTCGGCTCGCCGTAAGGTGCGAGACCCATGACTTTGTATTCACCGCTGTTGACTTTGAAACCGGTGTAGTAAGTGAAGGCGCTGTAGAGCAGCCCGAGGCTGTCGGGAAAACGAAGCTCTTTGAGCAACTCAATTTCGTGGCCGCGTCCGACGCCAATCGAACTGGTGGCCCATTCGCCGACGCCGTCGATGGTCAGGATCGCTGCTTCTTCGAAGGGTGAAGGATAGAAGGCGCTGGCCGCGTGGCTCTCGTGATGATCTCCAAACAGAAGCTTCCACTCGAATTTCTTGCCGGACTTTTTTGCTGCGCGCGGGTCTTCGACTCCATTCGCTTGAGCCATCTCGGTCCGGATGACATCCGGCATCCAGAGCTTCTCCTTCATCCACAGCGGCATCGCCTTTAAGAAAGAAGGAAATCCGGAGGGCGCGTAGTCGAGATAGGTCTCGAGCAGTCGATCGAATTTCAGCAGCGGCTTGTCATAGAAGCCTACATAATCCAACTCTGCGGCAGAGATGCCGGCTTCGCGCAGACAGTAGGCGGCAGCCTGCACCGGAAAGTTGTAATCGTGCTTGATGCGGGTGAAGCGCTCTTCCTGTGCGGCGGCGATGATTTCGCCGTCGACCACCAGGCAAGCCGCGGAATCATGATAGAAGGCAGATATGCCCAGAATCTTCGACACTGGTTTGACGGAGGAGGAAGTTAACCGGTCTCAGTGTCTCTGTGCGAACTCTGTGTCTCTGTGGTGATAGTCTTCAAAGAGGAATTCCACCACAGAGACACAGAGACCTTCACAGAGGCACAGAGAAATCATCTTTCTGACAGACGGTTAGAAAAGCGTGTAAATGAACGGCGCGATTGCTGAGCTCTTCGCCAGCACCAGCAGCACTCCGAAGATGACCAGTGTGATCACGATCGGCGCCAGCCAATACTTCTTGTTTTCTTTCATGAACTGCCAGAGCTCGCTGATTACTTGTACTTTAGACATCCAATAACCTCAAAACATTTTTTCATAATGACGGGCGTCCTTCTGTCGCTCTGAATAGGGTCGCCAATAACTTTCGCTGGCCGGGGCGCGGCGGCTGAGCGGGTCCCATCCGAACAAACGTTTGACGAAACCGATTGGCGTCACAATCCCAAAAAAGACCACCGCCAGAATTATTCGGGTCGAGACAAACGAGAGAGCTTCCGCGAGCGCCATCCAGGCCTTGTTTGGCAGCACCAGCGCGCGTGGAAAAACAAGTCCAAAAAATACCAGCAACGCGCCCAAAGGAAGCGTCACCTGAGATACTAAATGGAATTTTCCGCGATAGATCCACCACGCGCTTAAGAGCACAAAGATCCCGCCGACGATGAGACCAAATTCACGTTCGGTGCGGAATGATCTTTTTTTGATGGATGTCGCCCGGCTCATTCGCGATTGTTTCCCGTTCCATTCGTGGTTAGTTTGCGGAGACAGCCCCAGAACGACCGTTGGCCCAGGCCTTCAGGATAAGTCATCAGCGCGCGCATCAACCAGCGGGCCCCCTCCCGCTTGTTGCCGGCATCGCTGGCCGCGAAAGAGCGGCGCAGGAATCGAGTTGACCGGCACCAGCGGCGTCCCGAGCCCTGGAGTTGGCCTTCATAAAACTCAGCGCTGCGCTCGAACTCTTCAATTTGGCGATGGCCTTCGGCGACGGTCTTACTCACCGGGTGAAGTCTATAGGCCGCAAACGGCAGTGGGATGTGTTCGCACCGGTGACCGGCCAGCAGCAGACGTACGTACATGTCGTGATCGAAATCGTAGGCCCAGGCTTCGTCAAATCCTTCTTTCACCAGAGGCAGTTTCCAGAAGTGCCCCGGCTGCGGAGCCGTATAGGCCCACGACAGACATTGCGCCGCCGAGCCGGGCACCACGCTGCGGATGAATTCGGTGGCGCAGCCATCGCCAAACATAATCGTATCGCCGCAAATCCATTCTCCGGCCGGACGACTTTCAAAATACTGAGCGACGGCTGCGAAGGTGCCCGGCAGGTAAACGTCATCGCTGTTGACGAAGCCGAAAATTTCGCCGGTGCACTTCTCGATTCCTTTGTTAATGGCGTGGACCTGGCCGCGATCCTTTTCACTCACCCAGAACGCGATCCGGTCCTCGTAGCGGCGAATGACTTCTACGGTTTCATCCGTGCTGCCGCCGTCAATCACGATGTACTCGAGGTTCGGATAATTCTGGTTGAGCACCGAGAGAATGGTCTCTTCGAGGAACCGACCCTGATTGAACGATGGCGTGACGATACTGATCTTCGGAGGCATGATTCGTTAACGGTTGGCTTCAGTTCCTGTTCATCCTGATCAAACCTGGGCGCTGGTTGAAAGCAGGTTCACCGCCACGCCACCATTCTTAATCGATTGCTGCGCGGCCGTCAGCAGGCGCACAACACGCAAACCCGCCGCTCCGTCGGTGAGGGGTTTACGACCTTCCCGAATTGAATCCAAAAACTCGGCGACCACATAACGCAGGGCCTCGGTCGAATCCAATTTTGGCGCCCACACGTCGCCGGTGCGATAACTCACCAAAGTCTGGTAAGCCGCCTCGCGATCGCCGACGCGGTTCGCGGTTACGCCCTTATCGTAGACCCGGACCTTCTCAGTCGGTTCGATATCGTCGTACAGAATCATTTTGCTGCTGCCCGCGAGCAAGGTCCGGCGAATCTTGACCGGAGCCAGCCAGTTGAAATGAAAATGAGCGATAAATTGATCGGGAAACAACAGCACCAGGTAAGCAATGTTTTCTATGCCACTTTCAATGTGACAGCTACCCAGGGCGCTGAGCATCAGGGGCTCTCGATCGATCAAGAAATCCATGATCGAAAGATCGTGTGGCGCCAAATCCCAGAGCACGTTGATATCGCGCTGGAACAAACCGAGATTGATGCGGATTGAGTCGAAGTAGAGCAAATCGCCGAGGTCTCCGCTGCTGACGATCTCTTTCATCTTGCGGACTGCCCCGGTGTAAACAAACGTATGGTCCACCATGAGCGTGAGGTTGTGGCGATCGGCCAGTTCAATCAGCTCTTCAGCTTCGGCGATAGTTGCAGTCAGCGGTTTTTCCATCAGCACATGCTTTCCCGCCTGCAAACATGCCCTGGCAATCTCGTAATGGGTTGCTACGGGCGTGACCACCGCGACCGCATCCAGCTCAGGATCGTCCAGCAGCTTCCGGTAATCACTGGCCGTTTGCGCAAAGGGATAACGACGCGACATGCTCGCCAGACGCCCTTCATCAACGTCGCAAATCCAGCGCAGTTGTCCCGCCTCGTTCTCGGCAAAGTTGCGCAGGAGGTTGGGTCCCCAGTAACCGCAACCGATCACGCCGATGCTGGTCGTTTTCATTGGTCAGAGGATAACGGCCATTCACGTAAAAGTGAATTGAGGGGGCGGGTGGCACCACCATACCGTCTGCTCATTCACCGTTTGCGCCGACTTAGAAAGCGTCACCGCTGACTTGACCTCAAAAGTTCTGAAGGGTACGTCTCATTCAGACCGGGCTTCAGCCCGGTGATACGCAACTGAAGATATTAGTTAACCGTTTTAACGGTTTACCTTGATCTCAAGACACTGAGGGGATTGAGCACGAGTAGTTGGCTTGCAAGCGGCATGGAGAAACCTTTGAAACGGTTCTCGTGCTTTACGCCGGTATGTTCACCGGGCTAAAGCCCGGTGTGAATGAGAGAAAGACCGTCAGATTTTTAAGGCAAGGCCGTCAGAGTGGAGACTCTGGATCGACTCTTTGAGCAGACTCGTTACCGCGCGCGTTTCTTCGTGCTCTGGCCGGGTTTCCGGCAACCGTCGTTCCGGCGGCAACATCACGGGTGACCACCGCCCCGGCGCCGACCAAAGCCTTTTCGCCGATGGTCACACCGCAGAGGATCGTGGCGCCGCTTCCGATGCTGGCGCCGCGCTTCACGACGGTCGGGACTGCTTGCCAATCGTCGTCAGTTTGCAGGCGGCCTTCAGCGGTGGTGGCACGCGGGAATTTATCGTTGATGAAGACGACTCCATGGCCGACGAATACTTCATCTTCAATCTCGACGCCTTCGCAGATAAATGTGTGACTGGAGATTTTGCAGCGGCGGCCGATGCGGACGCGCTTTTGAATTTCGACAAATGATCCGATCCGGCTTTCGTCGCCGATTTCACAGCCGTAAAGGTTTACGAAGTGGTGAATACGGACGTCGCGGCCGAGCTTTACATCAGGCGCAATTACACAAAATTGTCCCGGCATTACCGTGGTTTGAGGGCGGCGAAACTGGTAGTGAAAAAGAAGAAGCTAGTTTGACGCCGCGCGCGAGCTCTCCTCGGCCGGCGCTTCTTCATCCGAGCTGTAATAATCGTAATAACCCGTGTAGTAATAATTGCTCTTGGATTCCATCTTCACGTTGTTGAGCACGACGCCGAAAATATTTGCGCCGATATCGAGCAACTGTTGCTTCGCGCGCCGGACGACAGCGCGCGAGCTGCGGCCGCCGTGCACCACCAGGATCACGCCGTCAACAAAGGTGGAAAGAATCGAAGCGTCCGTAAACGAGATGGCCGGAGGCGAATCTACGATCACATGAGTGAACTTCTCGCTGAGAGTCCTTAGCAGCTTCCGCATCTCTTCTGAACCGAGTAACTCTGCCGGATTCGGCGGCATTGGACCTGAAGTCAGAACTTTCAGATTCGGCGCCTGGTCGCAGGTTTGAATCAGCTTGTCGATCTCGCCGGCATCGCCGGATAGAGCGTTGGTTAGGCCGCGCGCATTCGGCATATTGAAGTGGGCGTGCAGTCGCGGGCGGCGCAAATCGCAATCGATGATCAGCACCTGCACCCCGGTTTGCGCCAGAATGAATGCGGTATTAATCGCGGTCGTGGTCTTTCCTTCTGAAGGCTGACTGGAAGTGACCAGGATCGTTCGTGGCGGCGTACCGGCCGATGACAGCAACAACGACGTGCGCAGGTGTCGATAAGATTCGGCGATTGGCGATCGAACGTCCTGGACCATAGCCAGCGCCGTCGTATCCGTTGGCGACACTGGCTGGCCGCCGCGCAAGCGTGTCTTGTCCGCTCGAGCGGCAGGTATCAGCGCCAGGGAAGGCAGGTTGATGTAGCGACTAATGTCGTCAACCGATTTGATGGTGTCGTCCAAAAAGTCGAGCAGGAAAGCCAGTCCGATTCCCGTTACCAGCGACAGGATCAGCGCAATTACGATAGTGCGCATACGGTACGGCCCGACGGGCGCGTGAGGCAGACGGCTGTAGTTTGAGATAGCCACGTTTGTGCCGCCGGTGCCGGAGACCGCATTAAGCTCACGGCGTTTCTGAAACAGCGTGTTCAGATACTGCTGATCACTGGCGAAATCGGCCCGCATTGAGGCCAGCTCGATCACGTTCTTGGTTTGCTGAGCGGTCAGGCCGCTCTCTTTGGTATAGGCTGATTGCAGGCCCGCCAGCTGGGACGCGGCCGCGTCGGCTTTAGCTTTCATGGCGGCGAGCACTTCGTTGGGTGCCTTCTTCAACTCGGCCTCGAGCGTCCTGATCTGGCCTTGCACCTGCTGAACCTCGGGCCATTCAGGCGTGTACTTTTGCAGCAAGCCTGACTCTTTATCTCTCAAGTCGCTGATCTTCTGGCGCAGGTGGATGATGCGCTCGTCTTTCTGCACTTCCGGGTTTGCAAATGGATCCGGTGAATTCCTGGCCGCGTCGTAAGCTGCTTGCAGGCTGCGCTTGGCATTCTCGGCCTCGAGCAGTTGTGAACTGTAAGTCGACACTCGCTGTTGTCGCAGGTTACTTGCCGGCGCATCAGTCAAAGGCAATTCGTACTGCTTGGCATAATTGAATATGTCCGCCTGCTTCTTCTTGATTTGCTCCTGGTACTTCGCGATTTCCTGGGCGAGGTCCTGGGTTGCTTTGCTGGTCCCGCTTTCCTGCCGCTCGACGTTGTTACGGACAAAAACATCTGCCAACGTGTCGGCGACCTTCTGCGCCAAAAGCGGATCGGTGTGTCGATATCGAATGATGACGAGATTAGTCTGCGGAACAGGGTCGACAATCAGATTTGCCACAATGGTGTCTTCATATGGCTCGAGCGCCGCCTCTTCTTCCTGAGTCAGCTGTCTCTCTTTGATCGCTTCTTCATCAATCAGGGCCGCTCCGTTGCCCGATTGAGCCGGAGGCTGCACCGCCTTATCGCGCGAGAAAATTCGCTTCAGTGACGCGAAGACGCTGCTCTGACCCTGTGGACCAAAGAAGGTCGGATTGTGTTGCAGATCGAGCGTTAAGACTACCTGCCGCGCGAGTGTCGGATTTGCCAGCAACTTCAGCTGCGTTCCCCAAAAGTTCGGATCATTCTGTCCGATCACAATTCCGCCGCCAGTTCCGGACTGAAGGATGCTCTGCGCCTTTTGTTCGATCTTAATCGTGGTGGCGCCTTCGAAGATGGAAGGCTCACGATAAGCCTGAATAGTTGCGAGCGAGGTGATGACCAGGACCATGCTCATGATCAGCCACTTGCGCTGTAAAACTACATACAGGTATTCCCTCAGGTTCAGATCAGTAGACGTGTTTCCGTACCGGCCATAGGGCTTGGCCTGAGTTAACTCAGCTAGAGAGCGATCCAGGTCGCGTCCGTCGCGGGCCGGAACTAAACGTTCGTCGTGAGTCATGTCTTCGAAATTCCTACCTCTTCAAACGTTGTCGCGCGATCAGTCGTCAGGGGTTAAACATGATATCAGACCAGCGCTAACAGGCAAGTTAATCCGTTGGCAAAAGGGCAGATGGGGCCCAACTAATCCGCAGCAATAAACTGTGATAGAGAGTCCTGCCACTGCGGCAAAGGCTCCAGGCCGAGCGCTTCCGAGACCAGACAGCGCAGCCTGGAATTCCGTGGCCGCGGCGCCGGCCGGCCCAACGAATCGAGGGTGATGGGTTGCAGTAGATCGTCCTCAAATCCCGCCTTTTCCAGAGCGCTGGCCGCAAAGTCTGCAAAACTCACCCCATCCCCGGCGTTGACCACGTGATAGATGTCGGGTCGGCCCAGGCGCGCCAAATCGAGAATCCGGCCGGCGAGATCTGGGGCATAGGTGGGCGTCCCCTCGGCATCCGTGATGGCCATCAGGCGTTCTCCCCGGCTTGCCCTCGCGATCAGAGTGCTCAGAAAATTTGTGCCACCAACGCCGAAAATGTAGCCGCTGCGGACAATCATTGTGCGGGTCCAGGCAGTCTGGGCCCGACGCTCGCCTTCGAGTTTTGAAACCCCGTACACACTGATCGGGTTAGGTTCATCTTCCTGGGTATAAAAGCCCTGTTTATTACCGTCGAAAACATAATCGGTCGAGATTTGAATGAAGAGCGCGTCGATCTTGCGACAGGCCCGGGCGAGCAGTTCGGGGCCCTGTGCATTTGCCGCGAAGGCATGTTCGCGATTGGACTCGCAGCCATCGACATCGGTCCAGGCGGCACAGTTGACGACCACGTCGGGGCGCTCAGACACCAGAGTATTCTCGATGGCCGCCCCGTCGCTGATGTCCAGTCCTGCATGATCGAATCCCAGGACAGTCTCACCTTCAGTGGCGACGTGTGAAACGACTGCCCGCCCCACCAACCCTGAAGCTCCAGTAACGATCACTCTCAATGTGCGCCCACCTCTCCTCCGTATTGCTGTGCATAAAACTCACGATAGGCCCCGCTGCGAGCCCGCTCGACCCAGGACGAGTTTGTCTGATACCACTCGATTGTTTTGCGCAGACCGCTCTCCCAGGTTTCCTCAGGGGACCAACCCAGTTCTGCCTCAACCACGGTTGGATCGATTGCGTAACGGCGATCGTGACCGGGCCGATCATTGACAAACTTTATCAGCGAGTGTGGTTTGCCCAATTGGTCGAGCACCGATCTGGCCACGTCGAGATTACGTCTTTCGTTCCGGGCGCCGACGTTATAGATCGCGCCTGACTTCCCCTTTTCCAGAGCCAGCAAAAGGGCGCGACAATGATCGTCAACATAGACCCAATCGCGGACGTTGAGGCCGTCGCCGTAAACCGGAATCGATTTATCACCCATCGCGTTGGCCATCATCAAAGGGAGAAATTTTTCCGGAAACTGGCGCGGACCGTAATTGTTTCCGCAGCGCGTGATTATCGTATCCAACCCAAACGTGTGATGAGCGGCGCGCACCAGATGTTCAGCCCCAGCCTTGGAAGCGGCGTACGGGCTGTTGGGGCAAAACGGGGATTCTTCAGTAAAAAAGGTCTCTCCATTCTCAGGCAGGCTCCCCATCACTTCGTCGGTTGAAACCTGGAGAAACCGTCGAACGTTGCGCTCGCGCGCACAATCCAAAAGCACCTGGGTCCCCAACACGTTCGTGCGAATGAATTCATCAGCTGAGAAAATGCTCCGGTCCACGTGCGACTCGGCCGCGAAATTAACGATGGCGTCAACGCCGGTCGCCAGCGCGTCAAGCACGGCCTGTTTATCGGCGATGTCGCCTTTAACGAAGCGATGGCGCGTTTCGTCGACGTCGCGCAGGTTGTCAAGGTTTCCGGCGTACGTCAACGCGTCAAAGTTAATTACTTCACACGAGGGCCAGCGCTCGAGCGCCAGGCGCACGAACGCCGAGCCAATAAACCCCGCGCCTCCGGTGATGAACAGCTTCTGCATCGAATCTTTCAGCGTGGCGCGCGCACGCGGCGCGTCCTTTCAAGGGCGAGACGCCCGGGCCACTTTGTTAAAGCAAGCCAGCATCGTATAGCATACCTCGACTCCGGAATACCAAACCCTTAGCCCGTCCATTTAACGGATGAAGAAAGCACTCATCACCGGCATCACCGGCCAGGACGGAAGTTACCTGGCAGAACAGCTTCTGGATCTTGGCTATGAAGTGCACGGCATGGTCCGCCGCGTGGCGCTCGAAGATCCGATGCGTCGCTTCACGCGCATTTCACACCTGCTCGATCGTCTCGAGCTTCATGCCGCCAGCCTGGAAAGTTATGCCAGCGTTTTCAGCATCATCAGTAAAAACGAATTCGATGAGTGTTATCACCTGGCTGCGCAGAGTTTCGTCGCCGAGAGTTTTGCCGACGGTTTCTCGACGATGAACATCAACATCAACGGCACTCATTATTTGCTCGCGGCGCTGCGCGAACTGCGGCCGGACTGCCGTTTCTACTTCGCCGGCACGTCGGAAATGTTTGGCAAAGTAACCGAGAAACCACAGACCGAAAAGACTCCGTTTCATCCGCGCAGTCCTTACGGTATCAGTAAAGTCGCCGGATATCAGTTGACCCGAAACTATCGCGAAGCCTATGAAATGTTTTGCGTCAACGGAATTCTCTTCAATCACGAAGGTCCGCGCCGCAGCTATGAATTTGTCACGCGCAAAATCACCAGCACCGCAGCCCGAATCAAACTGGGACTGGCCCGGGAACTGCGTCTGGGCAATCTCGATGCGCGCCGTGATTGGGGACACGCCGCGGATTACACTCGCGCGATGCACCTGATGCTGCAACAGCCTAAAGCTGACGACTATGTAATCGCATCGGGCGAAACCCATTCGGTGCGAGAGTTCTGTGAAAAGGCCTTTGCGATCCTGGGACTCGACTATCGAGACTTTGTCGTCAGCGACGAACGTTTCTATCGTCCGGCCGAGGTGGATGAACTGGTTGGCGATGCGTCCAAGGCGCGGCGCATCCTGGGTTGGGAACCGCGGTTTTCATTTCAGGATCTGATCGAAGCGATGGTGCAGCACGATTTCGAAGCCGCCAAACGAGGCCAGGGCGCGGAAATCGCGGGACCGTAGACCTTCATCGTCCCGTGGGCCCTTGGGCTACAAGTCTTTCGCGGCTCCGCGGCGGCCCCGACATTATCGGCTAGCAGTGTGCTGAAAAACTAAGAATCGCCACAGAGACACCGAGGCACAGAGAATAAGAAGGCAGTCAGACACACGATTTTGTCGCAATCTGTTTACCCTGTCTTGTTTCGCTCTGTGTCTCCGGGCCTCTGTGGCTGGTTTTTATTCCTTTTTCAGCAGCCTGCTGGAAGCCTCGCTTGACCCTCTCCAACCCCGCGTATAGACTCAATTTTTAAGATCGAACAGTAAAAACCGATTGCTCAGAGCTTTCCTGGTTACCGAGCGGCTTGCAAGGCCTTCTGCTCATCCACGGACCTCGCTACGAGCTCGCACAACGAATAAGAAATGCAGAAAGACCGATCGCCTTCAATTGCTGTGATTGGCTGTGGCTATTGGGGCAAAAACCTGGTGCGCAACTTCAGCAAGTTGAACGCGCTGGCTTTGTGCTGTGACGCGACCCCGGCCGGCCGCGCCACGGCTGCTGAACTGGCGCCGGAGGCGACGGTTGGCAGCGATATCCGCGAGGCCCTTGAATCCGAGGTTGACGGAGTCGTAATCGCGACCCCGGCCGAGACGCATTACGACCTGGCGCGCGCCGCCCTCGAAGCGGGCAAGGACGTCTTCGTCGAAAAGCCTCTGGCGTTGACTTATGAACATGGTGCGACGCTGGTTCAGCTGGCCGAGGAAAACCATCGCATGCTCATGGTGGGCCATGTGCTCGAATATCATCCGGCGATCATCAAGCTGCACAAATTAATTCACGCGGATGAGTTGGGCGATGTGCTTTACATTTCATCGAACCGCCTTAACCTCGGGAAAGTGCGGAGAGAGGAGAATATCCTCTGGAGCTTTGCGCCGCATGACATCGCCGTGATTCTGCGACTGATGCACGGCACGCCGCTTCAGGTTTCTGCCCACGGCGGCAATTACGTTCAGCCAAATATCGCTGACGTGACCATTACCCACATGCTCTTTGACAACGGCGTGCGCGCGCACATCTATGTTTCGTGGCTGCATCCTTTCAAGGAGCAGCGGTTGGTCGTCATCGGATCGAAAAAGATGGCGAGCTTCGACGACGTGACCAAGGAACTGGTCCTCTATGATCAGAGGGTCGAAGTTCATGAAGGCCAACCGGTGCCGATTAAGGGAGCCGGCGAGTTGGTTGAGTTCGAAAACGAAGAACCGCTGCGGCTGGAGTGCCAGGCATTTCTGCAATCAATCGAGACACGCAAGCCGCCTTTGACTGACGGAAAGAGCGGCCTTCGCGTTTTGCAGGTGTTACAGACCGCGCAGAAGTCGCTGGTGACGAATGGCCAGCCGTTGACTCTGTCCGGCGCAGGTGAAAAAGGAGTGGCCGTTTCTTCATGACCGAGCGAAATTATTTCGTGCACGAAAGTGCCTACGTTGACGATCCGGTAGCGATCGGCGCCGGCACAAAGATTTGGCATTTTTCTCACGTGCAATCCGGCGCCCGCCTGGGCGAGCGTTGCATTCTGGGCCAGAACGTGAACGTCGCCAATGACGTGGTGATTGGCAACAACTGCAAGATTCAGAATAACGTTTCGGTTTACACCGGGGTCGAGTTGGAAGACGACGTCTTCTGCGGACCTTCCTGCGTTTTCACCAACGTAATTAACCCGCGATCGCAAATCAATCGGCACAGCCAGTATCTGCGGACGGTTGTGCGGCGCGGCGCTACGCTGGGCGCCAATTGCACCATCGTTTGCGGAGCGACGGTGGGCCGTTACGCATTTATTGGCGCGGGCGCCGTGGTGCGCGGCGACGTGCCGGACTATGCGCTGATGCTCGGGGTCCCGGCCCAACGCAAAGCCTGGATGAGCCGGCATGGTCACCGCCTGGAAAAGCGCGACGCCGAAAACAACCTGGTTTGTCCCGAAAGTGGTTGGCGGTACGCGGAAGCCGAACCGGGAAAATTGCGTTGCCTGGATTGGCCGGAAGATAAAGCGTTGGAACCGGCGACGTAAATAGACAGGATTGAAAGAGAAAAACCGATCATGTTAATCATGTAAATCCTGTGCATTTAGAAAGCGAAGAATGGAAATGCTTGATACGGAAACCAAGACGCGGCCGGTGCCGCTGCTCGATCTAAAAGCTCAATACGCGCCTTTACGTGAAGAGATTCGGGAAGCCATCGATCGGGTCGCGGATGCTCAATACTTTATCCTGGGACCGGAAGTTGAAGCGCTGGAACAGGAGATCGCGGCTTATTCGCAATGCGAATTCGGCATCGGCATGTCTTCGGGTTCCGACGCCTTGCTGGTGGCTTTGATGGCCATCGACTTAAAGCCGGGCGATGAAGTAATTACTTCGACGTATACCTTCTTTGCTACGGCCGGCGCGGTGGCGCGACTGAATGCCAAACCGGTTTTCGTCGATATCGATCCGCTCACCTATAACATCGACGCGAAGCAGGTTGCCGCAGTGATTACCGATCGCACGCGAGCCATCATCCCCGTGCATCTCTACGGACAAGTCGCGGACATGGATCCGATTATGGAGATTGCCCGGGCGCATAAACTTTATGTGATCGAGGATGCCGCGCAGGCGATTGGCGCCGAAGTGCATGGCCGCCGGGCCGGATCCATCGGCGACATGGGTTGCTTCAGTTTCTTCCCGTCAAAGAACCTCGGCGGTTTTGGCGACGGCGGGATGATTACGACAAACGACGCTGAACTGGCGAAGAAAATCAAACTGTTGCGCAATCACGGCTACAGTCCCAAGTATTACAACAAAGTCGTGGGCGGGAATTTTCGGCTCGACGCGATTCAGGCGGCCATCCTGCGCGTGAAGCTTAAGTATCTGGATCAATGGACCGAAGGACGTCAGCGCAACGCCGCGACCTACCGCCGTTTGTTCGAGGAAGCTGAACTCAGCATCAAGCCGTCAACCATCGCCGGCAAGCCATTGTCGGAGTTCTCAGGCGTGGTCCTGCCGGAAGAGAGTTCTGATAGCCGGCACATCTATAACCAGTTTGTCATTCGCAGCGGTCACCGCGACGAGTTGATGAAGCACTTGAAAGAGCGAAAGATTGGGACCGAGATTTATTATCCGGTGCCGATGCACGTGCAGGAATGCTTCGCGGATCTCGACTATCACGCCGGCGATTTTCCCTTGAGCGAGAGTGCCGCGGCCGAAACCCTGGCCCTGCCTATTTACCCGGAACTGACCGAAGACATGGTGGCCACGGTCGTGGACGCTATCGCTGATTTCTACAACTCGAGGACGGCCTGACCGTTGAAAGTCCTAACCGTAGTCGGCGCTCGGCCGCAGTTCATCAAAGCCGCGCCTGTTAGTCGCGCCCTGCGCGCCGCTGGTCACACCGAATTCCTGGTCCACACCGGTCAACATTACGACCGTCAAATGTCTCGTGTGTTTTTTGACGAGATGCTAATCCCCGAACCTGACATCAATCTGGAAGTTGGCTCCGGCTCACACGCGGCGCAAACGGCGCAGATGCTCGGCAAACTCGAGCAGGTGATGCAAACTAACCAGCCGGATTGCGTGCTGATTTACGGTGACACGAATTCGACCCTCGCGGGAGCGATGGCCGCGGCCAAGATGCCGCCGGCGCTGGCCCATGTCGAAGCGGGTTTGCGTTCATTCAATCGCGAGATGCCGGAAGAGATCAATCGCGTGCTCGCAGATCGTTGTTCCGATTATCTTTTTTGTCCTACCCAGACCGCCGTCGACAATCTGGCGCGTGAGGGAATCACGAGCGGCGTTAGTTTGGTGGGCGATACGATGTTCGATGCCGTGCTGCAATTCGGAAAGATCGCTGAAGAGCGTTCAACGATTCTGGATCAGCTGGGTCTGACTCCTCAAGAATTCCTACTGGCGACCGTGCATCGGGCTTACAACACGGACAATGCGGAAACTCTGCGCGGTATTCTCACGGCCTTCATAGAACTGAATGAAACGATCGTGTTTCCGGTGCATCCACGCACGCGCGAGCGAATCAACCAACTCGGTTTGGGCAAGGCCGAAGGCGCGGTAAAAATGATCGAGCCGGTTGGCTACCTCGACATGCTGATGCTCGAACGAAGTGCGCGGCTAATTCTGACCGACTCAGGCGGCATGCAAAAAGAGGCCTTCTTTTTCGGAGTTCCCTGTGTGACCTTGCGGCCGGAAACTGAATGGACAGAGACTGTGGCCGCGGGCTGGAACATAATTGCCGGGGTGACGCCTGAAGGAATTAACCAGGCCGTTAACGAAACCGTTTGGCCCGAAGATTCTCCGGCGGAGATTTTTGGTGATGGAGCGGCGGCGCAAAAGATCGTCGGACATCTGGCAGATCAAATAGCCCAGTGACTGGAGCGGGAATGACGATGGGCCGGCGGTTGAATATTCTCATCCTCTACGTATCGAACCAGTATCCGATGCGGGCGACGTTATGGGACCAGCTTTACTGTTTTCGCCACTACTCTGATCACAATTGCTTCTATCTGAATTTCACGGTGCGTCGCGTGCCGTGGTACCTCAAGCACGTCAAGTTCGATCTGATCGTGTTTGGCACGCTCTTTATGGCGACCCGGGCGACAGCAGAATGGTTCATCGATCCGCGCGAACGAGCGCAACCCTTGAAATCGTTCGACGGCGTCAAGATCGCTTTTCCTCAGGATGAATATCTGCGTACGGACGTGCTGGCCGATTTCATCAACGAATTCTCCATTGATTGGGTCTTTTCTCTCTCTCCCAAATCAGAATGGCCGAAGATTTACGATTCTGTGGACCCGACAAAATTAAAGCTTTCGCACGTCCTCGCTGGTTACCTGGACGACGCCACGGTTGAACGAATTGAGGGGCTGGCCCGCGAAGGCGCGCCGCGCGACATCGATCTTGGATATCGCACCTTCCGCGCTGCTCCCAACCTCGGCCGGCACGGATTCCTCAGACAGCAAATTGCCGAAGTCTTTCAAGCCGAAGCGCCGAAACACAATTTGCAGACTGATATTTCGACACGCAAAGAAGACACGCTTTGGGCCGATGCCTGGTACAAGTTTCTCCTGCGCTGCAAATACACCATCAGCGTTGAAGGCGGCGCCACGATCCTTGATCGAGATGGGTCGATCCAGCGAAGGACGCAAAACTATTTAACGGAACATCCGGACGCTGCCTTCGAAGAGGTCGAGCGGGAATGCTTTCCCGGCCTCGACGGCGGACTGCGATACGTGGCGATTTCACCGAGACATCTCGAGGCCTGCGCCACCCGCACCTGCCAGGTTCTGGTCGAAGGCGAGTACAACGACGTGCTGGTTCCGGGGCGGCATTATCTGGAATTGAAACGTGACTTTAGTAACCTCGAGCAGGTTATGGACACCATCAAACAGGACACCCTTCGCCAGGAAATCACCGAACAGGCTTTCCACGACGTTGTCGCATCAGGCAATTACACCTACCGCAGTTTTGTCGAACAAGTCCTGCGAGAGGCAGTGCCTGAAGCTCAACCGGATTCAATCGAAAGCTCAGGCTTATCGTTGGCTCTGATCTATCAATGGATGCGCGTATCGGATTTCATTGCCTGGGTTCAGGTGGCGTTAAACCTCTATTCCTTTGGGGCTCAGCTGCGGAACAAGACACGGCGATTGTTAGCTGCGCTTTTTTCTGAGGCGACGGTAGCGTCGCTGCTGAGAAGATTCCGACAGAACGGAACCAGGTAGCTTCGAAATTCGGTGACGCCTAAAACTGCACGCGGGACTCTCCGACCGGGTTAGTCATTCCCCGGTGTTTCTGGCAAACTTGAGGTCATTATCGTCCGGTCAATTTAGTTTGGAGTCGTTTCGAAGCCCGATGTCTAAGCTGGAAAATCCCGAATATCGGTACTTGTGGGCGCCGCTGTTGTCGGGTCGCAGATCGTTGGGCGGCGCATCGTATAACATCCGCACGATTTAACTAATCAGACGAACCCGCTTGTAATCATTCTCTACCGGAGAGTTCCCTCGTTTTGGATTCTGAAGATCACTCAAATTCCTTGCCGGCCATCGAAGCGAGGGCCCTGCTTTATCTTTTCCTGTTAGCCCTGGGCGTGCGCCTGGTTTTTGTCGCGCTTTACCAATTTACGCCCGACGACGCAATTGGCTATGACACGCTGGCGCGAAACATAATAAGCGGCCAGGGGTTCTCGCTGCAGGCGGGACCGCCGTTCGAGCCGACGCTTTATCCCAGTCCGGTTTACCCGTATTTCCTGGTTGGGCTCTACTCAGTTTTTGGCTTCCACGCGAGCGTGGTTTTCGTTGCGCAGGCGATCATTGGCTCGCTCACGTGTTGCTTGATGTATTTCGTGGCGCGTTCTTATGTCGTTGCTCGCACGGCGTTCTTCGTGGCCCTGGTCAACGCGGTTTATCCGTTCACGTCGTATTTCACCGCGACGAAATCGACTGAGACGTTGTTCACGTTTCTGTTGTGCGCCGCGATCTATCTGATCGTGCGCGCTTATCGACGAGAAGACTGGCGTTGGATGTGTGCGGGCGGATTGATGCTCGGTGTGGCGATTTTGTGCCGGCCGGAGAATTTGTTCTTTCTGTTATTTCTGGCGGGGCTGTTTCTATTGTCTCACCGTCTCCGAAAACCCTGGTGGAAGTTGTCGGCCGTGCTGGTGGTTGCTTCGATGATCGTGCTGACACCCTGGTTCATCCGGAACTATCGCGTCGCCGGAGAAATAAAGCCGCTGATGCGGATTGGATCAGGGACGGCTTTCCGGCAGACGACGTTGCCTTTTGACTGGAGCACTTCGCAATATGCTGCGGGCTCAGATTTGAAAGATCCTTTGGGGCAAATGACGCACAACAAAACTGTGAGCGAGGCGCAGGCTGCTGAGTTGGCGCCGCAAATGTGGCGGGCCGTCGTCGCGAACATTCAACCAAAAGCTTATGTCGTTCGCCGGCTGAAGGAGTATTCGCAGCGTTGGATCTCGAGCGGTGATTACCTGTTGGGAAGATATAACCAATCCTTTGGTGAAGCGTGGGCCCAGGGAAAGTATTTCCTGATCGCGTTGAAGCTCTTATTGCTGGCCGTGCTCGGAGTTTTGCCGCTGGGTTTGGCCATGTTGGGCCTATTCGGATTGCGCGCCTGGCTGATTGAGCTGCTGCCTTTGTGGGCCTTTCCGTTGTACGTGACGCTCGGTCGGTTCGCCTTCGACGTTGCCCCACGAAATACATCGTCAGCCCATCCATACATGCTGCTATTTGCGGTATGCGGCACGATTTATCTGTGGCGACTGGTTCGGCGCGACCGCTCAGAGTACCAACTTTAGCCGGGCTGGTATTTTGTATGCCAGTCGCGTCCGGCGGTCAACGCCCGCTTGCAAACTGATAAGGATTTGCGCACCATAATGCGAGTCAAATCGTTCAAATGCCGGCGAGCAAAGAGCGACGAGCGAATCGCCAGTAGGCCGGGGAGCTTTGGTGCAGCCTGTCGGCTCCAAAATGGAGCAAGCAAGAGCTTGAACCCTCCGACCGAGGACGAGCGCCGTCATTCTTGAGTTGATTATATGAATCGTCGGCCATGCGTTCCCGGGCACGAACAAGCGAACACGGCAGACTTTGTACCCGGCCTTTCGGCAAATCGATGCTCTGATGAATTGCGGTTTTGAAGGGGCCGCCGCGCTGATCCAGAGCGCTTGAACGAAACAGTCTGTCCGATGGTTGAGACGCAAACAAGATCGGCCGCGACGATCGTGATCGAACCGTCGCGCGGATTGGTTGATTTCAATCTAAGCGAGATCTGGAGCTATCGCGATCTGCTCTTGTTCCTGGCCCTGCGCGATATCAGTGTCCGTTACAAGCAGACGGTACTCGGGGTCGCCTGGGCCGTGCTCCAGCCGGTTATGACCATGATCGTTTTCACGGTCTTCTTTGGGCGCATTGCCGGTATATCTTCGGACGGAGTGCCCTACCCTTTGTTTGCGTTCGCGGCGTTGTTACCGTGGCAGTACTTCGCGACGACCTTGACCAGCGCAACCGGCAGTTTGGTGAACAACACTGCTTTGATCTCGAAGGTTTATTTTCCCAGGTTCATAATCCCGCTCGCGAGTTTGTTTCCACCGGCCGTCGATTTCCTGGTCTCGTTTATCTTTTTGATCGGGCTAATGTTTTATTATCGGGCCGCGCCCACCTCCAATCTCTTGTGGCTGCCCGTCTTCATGATCCTGACCGTGGTCACGACGTTCGGTGCCGGTTTGTGGCTGGGGGCGATGAATGTCAAATATCGCGACGTGCGGCACGTCGTTCCGGTGCTAATTCAATTTGGGATGTTTGTCTCACCCATCGCTTTTCCGACTCGCCTGGTCCCGGCTGCCTGGCAGCCGTTGTACGCCCTCAACCCGATGGTGGGGGCCATTGAAGGATTTCGCTGGGCGTTGTTGGGAGCGGGACCGTTGCCTCTCCGTTTGATTGGCATCTCGTCGCTAACTGCTCTGGTCCTGTTCTTCACGGGCCTGTTTTATTTTCGTTACACCGAAAGAACCTTCGCCGACATCATCTAAAAATGAGCGAACAGGCTATTAGCGTAAGGGATCTGGGAAAGCAATACCGGATCGGAGGCCGCCAGCAGCGTCACGACACGTTTATCGCCACGCTCACGTCGGCGATGACCAGTCCGTTCAGGAGATTGACCGGCCTGGGTGGCGGCGTTCCCGTGGAGAAGCTGTTTTGGGCCTTGCGAAATGTTTCGTTTGATCTGAATCGCGGCGAAGTGCTGGGAATTGTGGGGCGTAATGGCGCCGGCAAGAGCACGCTGCTCAAAGTGCTCTCGCGAATCACCGAACCGACCGAAGGTCGAATGGAAGTGCACGGCCGCCTGGGTTCGTTGCTGGAAGTGGGGACCGGCTTTCATCCCGACCTCACCGGGCGAGAGAATATTTTTCTTAACGGAACGATTCTTGGCATGAAGCGGCGAGAGGTGAGTCGAAAATTCGATGAAATAGTCGAATTTTCAGGCATCGAACAATTTCTCGACACCCCGGTCAAGCGCTATTCGTCGGGTATGTATGTGCGTCTGGCGTTTGCTGTCGCCGCGCATCTCGAGCCCGACATCCTTTTGGTGGACGAAGTGTTGACCGTCGGTGACATGGCTTTTCAGAAAAAGTGTCTTGGCAAGATGGGAGACATTGCCGGTGAAGGCCGGACAGTGATTTTTGTGAGCCACAACATGCCGGCGGTCAAGAGTCTTTGCCACCGGGCGATCCTGATCGATCATGGCGCGATCGAGCACGCTGGGCCGACCGCGGAAGTGGTCCAGCATTATCTGGTCGGCAACGCGCAAAGCAGTTCAAAGATTTGGGCTGAGAGTGAACGGCCGGGTAATCATTCATGCAAGCTGGAGGCGATAAAATTATTGAATTCATCCGGCGCCGAAGTTTCATCAGTTTATCTCTCCGATAAGTTGCTGATTGAAATTGCTTATGAAATTATCGAGCCAGGAGCGGGGGTGGGCTTTTCTTTGATTCTTTTCGACGCCGAGGGGCAGTGCTTATTTGGATCCTTGAGTAACCGGGAACCTCGATATTATGGTCAAGCGCTTCAGGCGGGTCATTACAAATCTACGTGTTGTCTTCCCGGCAATTTCCTGAATTCGGGCAAATTCTATTTTTCCCTGGTGGGTTTCGCGGCCCAATGGACCGATCCGTTTACAGTCGACCAGGTTGTGGCTTTCGAAGCCCTCGACGATGGGCATCTCAGAGGGGATTACTATGGCGGTTATGGCGGACCTCTGCGACCAAAGCTTGAGTGGGAGACGGTGGCGTACTCGTGAGCGCGATCAAAGCAATGAACGATGGCATCTATTCCCGAGAGCCTTTGAGCCGGCACCAGGGGATCCCCGTCTTCTCGGAACCGGACGAATACACGGAGAATTACGAAAAAATCTCTCAGGATCACCTGGAGTTCATGAACCAGGATGGTGGAAATCCGTGGATTGATGATGAGCTTTGGACTGAGTTAGAGAGTTCTACCGTCAAGCTGGTTGAGAAATATTCGCAACCCGACCATCGCATCCTCGACGTCGGCGTGGGCCTCGGCAGGCTGATGTCCCACTTTCCACAGCTTCGCAGATATGGAATGGACATTAGTTTTGGGTACCTCGAGATCGCTCGCACGAAAGGCATCGAAGTATGTTATGCGCGAGTCGAAGACATGCCTTATCGCGCCGGCATGTTTGACTTGATTGTGACGACCGACATGTTGGAACACGTTCCGGACTTGAACTTGAGCTGCACCAGAATGCTTGATGCGCTGAAGCCGGGCGGTGTTCTGATTGTGAGAGTACCTTACCGAGAGGATTTGAGCCCTTACCTGGCGCCGGAGTATCCGTACAAATACGTTCATCTGCGAAACTTTGATGAGCCAGCTTTGCGTCTTTTCTTTGAGCGGATCATGAACTGCGAGTGGCTGGAGGCTACCAGGACTGGTGTTTATTTGCAGGACAACAGCCGGCTCAAATACAGATCGCCAAAGGGTGAATGGACCCTCATTAAACTACTCAAGCGCATGGACAAGACCTTCCCCTCTCTGTACCAAAGACTCAAGCGCCGTTTGGTCCTGCCGATGGAGATTAACGTTGTCATCAAAAAGAAATAGCAACTGAAAAAAGTCGAAGATGTATCACGTTTGGTCGAAACCCTGGCCTGGCGGGATCTATATATTACTGGTCGAGCCAACAAGTAAATGATCGGGCAGCGAGGCTCGGAGTCTTTCGAAAGATAAGTATGGCTAACTTCGCAACTCGGATCGAATGGCGCTTGCGATACACCGCTGGGAAGGTTTCAGCGGCGACTTCGAGCGCGTTCTGGACCCTGGTGGGGGCGCTGACACCCAAGCGCCTGCCTCCAGAGGTCGAAGTGCTGGAGAGTGAGAGTCGCAGTGACGTCGATTTATTCTGGGGCGAGCATACGGTTAACTCGAAACCCTTCAAAGCGGCCGGTGAATCGGAGAGGTATTTAGCCTGGCGCGCCGAGATTTATCCTCTCTTTACGGAGTTTATGCAGTTGTACGGCAGCCATGACGATCAAGTCGTGCTCGATTATGGTTGTGGGCCCGGGAACGATCTGGTTGGTTTTGCTCTGTATAGCCGGGCTAAAGAAATCATCGGCATCGATATTTCTGAGAAGGCGATCGAACTGGCTCGTCAACGATTGGCACTTCATGGTGTCGCTCCTGAGCGAATCCGGTTGCTGCGAACGGTCGATACGATTGTCAAGATTCCAATTGAGACCAACAGCGTTGACTACATACACTGTGCTGGGGTCTTACATCACACATCGCATCCTGAGATCTTGCTGGCTGAGTTCCGGCGCATTTTGAAGCCGGCAGGTGAGGCCTGTGTAATGGTCTATAATCTCGACAGCGTTTGGTTCCATCTGTTTGTGGCGTACAAAAAGTTGATTGTTGAGCAGGCGTTTCCCGGCCAGAGCGCCTCTGAGATTTTCCACCGGACGGTGGATGTTGAAGCCGACGGCACCGGCAATTGTCCACTGGCTAGATGTTACCGCGCTGAAGATTTCATGAAGTTGTGCGAGGCCTCCGGATTTCGAACTCAGTACGTCGGAGGCTACCTCACTGATGTCGAGCTGACAGCGTTGCAAGAATACGAGCGGGCTGCCTTAGCCGATCCGCACCTTTCCGAAACGCACAAAGAGTTCCTGCGCAGCCTGACCAAAGACGAAAGGGGCTATCCCAGGTACCGAGGTATGCACGCGGGATTGGGCGGCGTTTACAGGCTCTTCAAGGATTAGGGTACCTGAAACCGATGGGCAATCATTCGGAAAACATGACCGCCGGGCTCCTGCTTCTTTATCATCATCCGCTGGCTGCCGACGCTGCGACAATCATGGAAAACGTCGGCGCATTCGAGCAACACTCTCAATTCAAGATATGGACGGTCAATACAGAACTCGGCTGTCCGCCGAGCTTAAAGGAGATCAGGTTCGAGGGCATTATTCTGCACTACTCGATCTTCTCAGCTCGCTACAACCTTGACGATGCGTTCCTAAATTATCTCGAAGACAATCGAGACACCTACAAGCTGGCTTTCTTTCAGGACGAACATCATTACTGCCGCCAGCGTTTCGACTTCTTGAATCATCATCGAGTTGATTGTGTTTACACCCTGCTTGAGCCTGATTACTTCAAGGATGTTTACGAGAAATACACAGCCGTGCCGAAGCTGGTTTATCACCTTCCCGGTTACGTCAGTGAAAGCTTCATCGAGATTGCCGAGCGGAAGATGATGTCCGATCAGAAACGGACAATAGACATCGGTTACCGAGCGCGGCCGCTACCGTTTTATATGGGCAGGGGCGGGCAGGAAAAGACGGACATCGCCAGTGAGTTCTATGAGCGCGCTAAAAATTTGGGTTTGCGGCTCAACATTAAGAGTGACGAGGAAAGTCGCATTTACGGTGAGGCTTGGCACGATTTCATCGCCAAATCCCGGGCCTTTCTTGGGGTGGAGGCTGGCGTCTCGATCTTTGACGTCGAGGATCTCGTCCGACCTGAGGCCGAACGCATCCTGGCCGCGGATCCCTCAATAACGTTTGAACAACTCTCCAGGGAGTTATTGAGTCCCTGGGAAGACAGAATCTATTATCGCACCATCAGCCCGCGCCATTTTGAAGCCGCCGCCTTTCAAGTGTGCCAAATCCTTTTTGAAGGCCGTTATTCCGGCGTCCTGAAGGCGGGGGTGCACTATATTCCCCTCAAGAAGGATTTTTCGAACTTTGACGATTGCCTCCTTATGTTTCAAGATAAGGCTCTGCGTGATGAGTTGACGGGCAATGCGTATCGCGACCTGATTGCGTCCGGAAAATATAGCTATCGGAACTTTATCGCAGGTTTTGACGAGGTTTTGCGCGAGGCTGGGTTAAGTAGGGACGTCCCCACAGAAGAGGCTGCTCGCATTACGGCAAGGCTTAGGCGTGACCGTTTGACTTTGGAATTGCGGGCCCGGAAGAACGCCCTTCGGTATCACTCAGACTTTCCTGGCCGGCGCGCGCTGGTACTGTTGGGCAAGCCGTTACTCAAAGGATTAAGAAAACTAAGAGGCACCCCCTCGAACTGAGGCAGCGGTCGCCCTTATTCACAAGGCAGAGAACCGAAGATGTGCGGCATTGCTGGAACATTGAGTCTCTCGTTGGTCGAGATTCCCAACTTGAGCCACCGCCTGGCAGCGATGAACCGTCTGCTCAGCCATCGTGGCCCGGACGGAACGGGGACCTGGGAGCACGCCCGGGGCACCGCCGGATTCGCGCACCGGCGCCTCAGCATCATCGATCTCTCAACCGGCGGTCAGCCGATGACCGACCCGGCTGGGAACTGGATTACCTACAACGGTGAAATCTACAACTACATCGAGTTGCGTGAGGAACTCGGCGCCGCGAATTTCAAAACCACTTCGGATACCGAAGTTATCCTCGCCGCTTACCGCAAGTGGGGTGCCGATTGTGTGAATCACCTTCGCGGAATGTTTGCGTTTGCGATTTGGCACGAGTCGCGGCAGGAACTCTTTTGCGCGCGTGATCGATTTGGCATCAAGCCTTTCTATTACACAAAAGTGGGCGATACCCTTTACTTTGCGTCCGAAGTCAAAGCCCTCCTGCCTTTTGTCGATCAAATCGAAACAGACGTCGAGGGCTTCAAAGACTATCTGGCGTTCCAGTTTTGTCTCGCGGGAAAGACCCTCTTCAAGAACATCAACGAGTTATCGCCCGGGCACACACTGACGGTTACTAAAGGTGTGATCGCCGTCAAACGCTATTGGGAGGTCTATTACGAAGTCGATTTCAATCACACTCCCAGGTATTTTCAGGAGCGGCTGCGTGAATTGCTGACTGAGTCCGTGAGCCTGCACCTGCGGGCTGATGTTCCGGTCGGAGCGTACCTAAGCGGCGGCCTCGATTCGAGCACCGTGGCCTCGCTCGCCAGCACTGAAAGCAACGGCAACTTTGCGGCGTTTACCGGAAAGTTTTCGGTCAGTCCGGACTACGATGAGAGTCGATATGCTCGGGAGTTGGCGGAGTGGCGAGGCTTCAGCCTTTATGAGATTGATATCTCGGCCGCGGACTTTATCGATAACATCGCCAAAGTTATCTATCACCTCGACTATCCCGTCGCCGGGCCCGGCTCGTTTCCGCAATACATGGTTTCCCAACTAGCTGCCGGGCATCGGAAAGTCGTTCTGGGTGGCCAGGGTGGTGACGAAATCTTCGGCGGCTACACCCGTTACTTGATCGCCTATTTTGAACAGTGCCTCAAAGCAGCCATCGACGGTACCATCAACAATGGGAATTTCATCGTTACCTACGAATCGATCATTCCGAACCTGACGGCTCTAAAGAATTACAAGTCTCTACTTCAGGAATTTTGGCGCGACGGCCTATTCGAAGACATGGACAGGCGGTATTTCCAACTCATCAACCGCGCTTCGTCGGTGCATGGCGAAATACGTTGGAATCTGCTCGGCGGTTATTCTCCGTTTGAGACTTTTCGATCCGTTTTCAACGGGTCGAATGTCGGCAAGGAATCCTATTTTGATCGCATGACTCACTTTGACTTCAAGACGCTGTTACCGGCACTGTTACAAGTGGAAGATCGAGTCAGCATGGCGCATGGGCTGGAATCGCGCGTGCCTTTCCTCGATCATCGAATCGTTGAATTCGCGGCTACCATGCCGGCGGACGTAAAATTCAAGGACGGCACCATGAAGCAAGTCCTGAAAGACGCCGTTCGTCCGTTGTTGCCTGAATCGATTCTGAATCGCAAGGACAAGATGGGGTTTCCGACGCCCCTGAATGAGTGGCTTAGGAATGAAGCGCGCGACTTTGCCCATGATCTGTTTTCGACAACCCAGGCTCAAACGCGCGAGCTGGTGGATAACAAAGCGGTGCTTGAAGGTTTAGACAACGAAACAAGATTTGGCCGCAAGGCCTGGGGGCTATTATGCCTCGAACTTTGGCAGCAGCGATTTCACGATCGCGAAACGGAATTCAAAAAAATGGTGAATGAATAAGGAGAGATTGATGAAAGTTTTTATCACCGGCGGCGCCGGATTCATTGGGTCGCACCTGGCTGACCGGTTGCTTGACCGCAAGGATGAAGTGCTGGTTATCGATAACTATGCGACAGGCCGCAGAGATAATCTAAAACCGCAGACGAATTTGCAGGTCGTCGAAGGCACGATTGCCGACTCTGATTTGGTCAACCGTTTGTTTGATGAATTCAAACCCGAGGTGGTCGTTCATGCGGCCGCGGCTTATCGCGATCCCGAAGACTGGGCTGAAGACGCGCGCACCAATGTGCTGGGTTCAGCCAATGTCGTGCAGGCTGCGAAGCGGACCAGCGTCAAACGTCTGGTCTATTTTCAAACGGCGCTCGGTTACGGGCTGAAGCCAGTCGAGCAGCCTATCACCTTGAACCACCCGTTGAGACCTGAAGGCAGCAGCTACGCCATCAGTAAAACCGCCGGTGAACAGTACGTCGAATTGGGCGGCCTCGATTTTCTTTCGTTTCGTCTCGCCAACGCGTACGGTCCGAGAAATCTCAGCGGACCCCTGCCGACTTTCTTTCAACGGCTGACGACGGGCAAACCATGCTTTGTGATGGACACGCGCCGTGACTTTGTTTTCATCGAGGATCTGGTCCAGTGTGTCATGAAAGCGATCGACGGTCGTGGCAGTTCCGGCTACTACCACATCTCATCGGGCAGCGATTACTCAATCAAGGAATTGTTCGATGCGACCGTAGCGGCGCTCGGGATATCGATGAATGGCGAGGTCGAGGTTCGCCCGCGAAATCCTGACGATACTTATACTATTCTGCTGGATCCATCGAAGACGAACGAGACATTCGACTGGCAAACGACAACGCCCCTTCAGACCGGGGTACGCGCGGCGATCGACTGGTACAAAGAAAACACCATTACGCAGACCTTTACGCACCTCAAACAAGAGGAAGCGAAGGATGCGAAGGCTTAGCGCCTGGCGAGACGGTCCTACCGAGCGTCGAAGGCTAAAGTCGATATCAGAAACCTGGGGGAGAATTAAAGTGAACGAATTTACGAACGCCAAAATCCTGATCGTCGGGGGCGCCGGGTTCGTCGGCAGTAACCTCGTAAAGAAACTACTCGAGTCAGCTCCGCGCGAACTCGTCATTATCGACAACCTGCTCTCGGCCGAACGGTTCAATGTCGCCGAACATGAAGCCATAACTTTTATCGAAGGCTCGATCACTGATGACGCGGTTCTCGCGCAGTTGACGGAAGATTTGGATTTCGTTTTTCATCTGGCCACTTATCACGGCAATCAAAGTTCAATGCACGATCCTCTTGCGGATCACGAGAACAACACCCTGACGACCCTGAAGCTTTACGAGCGGATCAAGAACTTCAGCAACCTCAAACGAGTTGTTTATTCGTCGGCCGGTTGCACTGTGGCTGAGAAAACTTATGACAAAGCTGAGGCGACCCAGGAGGATGCGCCGGTCTCGCTGTACCTCGACAGCCCCTATCAAATCTCCAAAATCATCGGCGAGCTTTATTCGAATTATTATTTTCAACAATACGATCTGCCGGTCGTGAAGGCGCGTTTCCAGAATGTCTATGGGCCGGGCGAAATCCTGGGCGCGGGCCGTTGGCGCGGCACGCCGGCGACGGTCTGGCGCAATGTCACGCCAACATTCGTCTATCGCGGATTGAAGGGAATGCCGCTGACGGTTGAGAACGAAGGAATTGCCACGCGCGATTTTATTTTCGTCGATGACATCGTGCGCGGATTGATGCTTTGCGCGACGAAAGGAACGGCGGGCGAGGTTTACAATCTCGCGAATGGCGTCGAGACGTCGATTCTGGAACTCGCGACCACGGTCAACGAGTTCACCGGGAATCCGGCGCCGATCGAATTTCTGCCGCCGCGTCCCTGGGACCATTCGGGCAAACGCTTCGGCAGCACCGAAAAATCGAAACAGACCCTGGGTTTCGAGCCCGAGATCGACGTGCAAGAAGGCCTCCGCCGGACGATTGATTGGACGCGAGAAAACCTGGCCTTAATCGCTGTTTGTATCGAAAAGCACCGCCAGCACTTTCAGGTCGCAGCCGCCCAAACAGGACGACCTTAAACATGAGCCTCAAGAAGTTAATTCCGCGGCCGATCCGAAAAATGATCCGGCCGGTAATCGACCGGGTCCCGCTGACAGTTGAATACCATCCGTTACGGTCAGAGTTCCGCGGCGAGAAACGGCGGATCGAATATCAGGAGCAATACGTTAAGTTCAATACTCAGCCGGCGGATCGCGTCCTTGATATCGGGAGCGGCAGCGATCCTTTTCCCTATGCAACGCACCTGGTCGATCGGTTTCTTGATGACACCGAACACCGCTACGGCGAAATCAGCCGAAACGGAAAACCGTTCGTGTCGGCTGACGTTCAAAACCTCCCGTTTCCTGATAAATTGTTCGACTTTGTTTACTGCGCGCACATCCTCGAGCACGTGGACGATCCGGTGAAAGCCTGTGCGGAGATAATGAGGGTCGGAAAGCGCGGGTATCTGGAAACCCCGACGATAAGCGACGATATCCTGTTTCTCTGGGCGAAGAGCCGGCACAAATGGCACGTGGTCGGAATCGCTCAAACGCTCTGTTTCTTCGAGTATTCCGAGCGTGAAATTGAAGGCATCGGCTCGACCGTATGGCAGGATCTGATTCTGAACCGTCGCTACCACCCGCTCCAGCAAGCCTACTTTTCAAATCGTGACATCTTTAACGTCATGTTTGAGTGGCGTGACAGCTTTACCGTATACGTTTTTCGCACCGATGGCACGATAGAACATTTAAACGCTGAGAGAGCTCGCATGAGAAAAGCGGGTTAGAGGAAGTGGAGAAAACAGAGAGTCGCAGATGAGTCAATGTCCCTGATAACTTCGGCAAAACGACTGGTTAACAAGAGACCCGCCTACCAAAGATGGCGACGTAATCTCAACGTTCGCAAACTGCGAGAGCGAATTCGATCAAGCAAACCTCTACGGATCGTCATCGGGAGCGGCGAGACTATTTACGATGGGTGGATTACCACCGACAAACATCTGCTGGACATCACCCAACCCGGCGATTGGGCCCAACTCTTTGAGCCGGCCTCAATCGATTCGTTGCTTTCGGAACATGTGCTTGAGCATCTTTCGGAAGCCGAGTGCCGGGTTGCGCTCAGTGAATGTTATCGTTACCTCAAGCCGAATGCCTTGTTCCGGCTCGCCGTCCCTGACGGTCATCGGAGAGACCCTGATTACGTGGCCGAGATCACACCTCCCAGGGACGGCCATAAGGTGGTTTTTACCATCGACAACCTGGTGCCGCTGTTGGAAAGCGTGGGATTTCAAGTAACTCCGCTCGAGTACTTTGATGCGAACGAAGAATTCCACGCCCGCCCGTGGGATGAACGCGAAGGTCATATCAAACGCTCGATAAGATTTGACGATCAAGTCGCTTTCAAGCGAGGCGAGATGTATTACACCTCAATCATTGTTGATGCCAGGAAGGGTTCATAGTGTGTGGCATAACCGGTTTGATTAGCCGGGACCGAATCGAAACTGACCAGCTGCAAAACATCAGACGGAGCACTGAAATTTTGCGGCATCGCGGGCCCGATGGCGCCGGCGAGTATGTCAGCGATCACGCGATGCTCTCAATGCGCAGGTTGAGCATCATCGATCTGCAAACCGGCGCCCAGCCCCTCTTCAACGAAGATCGTTCTCTGGTCCTGGTCGCCAACGGCGAGATTTACAACTATCTCGAATTACGAAAGCAATTAATCTCCAAAGGTCATTCCTTTCGCACGGGCAGCGACTGCGAAACAATTATTCATCTGTACGAAGAGTTTGATTTGGACTTCGTCCACCACTTGCGCGGTATGTTTGCCTTTGCGTTGTGGGACGAAGTTAGACGACGCCTGGTCGTGGCGCGGGATCGGATGGGTGAAAAACCTCTCTACATCCATGAGCGCGACGGTAAATTGTTCTTCGCGTCCGAGCTTAAAGCTTTGATTGCCTCCGGCATCGTACCGTTTGAATTGGATCCGAAAGCGATTGACTTGTTCTTCCATTACCAATTTGTACCTGAGCCACAAACTCCCGTCGTGGGAGTGCGCAAGCTCGAAGCTGGCCATCTGCTTATCATTGAACCGGATCCGTGGCGGGTAGATGAGCGGTGTTACTGGCGCATGCTGGATGCGCCGCCGCTGACCGGTGATCCAGCTCGTCTGATTCGCGAAGAACTCGAGACGATCAGCGAAATCGTCATCCGCTCGGATGTGCCGGTGGGAGTGGCCCTCAGCGGGGGACTTGATTCGAGCGCCATCGCCGCCCTGACCGCGCGCAAGTATCCTGGCACCATGCACGCTTTTAGCGTTGGCTACCCCGGCCGTCCACACAACGACGAGCGGGCCGATGCTGAGCAGTTGTCCAATCAGCTGGGTTTGCCCTTTCATCAGATCGAACTGGAAACTCAGCAGCTAGTGCAGTTGTTTCCCGAACTCGTTTACTGTAGCGATGATCCGATCGCCGACATTTCGGGCTTTGGCTATTACGCCGTGTCCCGCCTGGCGCGCGAGCACAAGGTGCCGGTGATGCTTCAGGGCCAGGGTGGCGATGAATTGTTTTGGGGTTATCCGTGGGTCAAACAGGCTTTGATTCAGTCGATGCAGAAGGATTCGACGCGCGGCAAAAATCTAAGCGCGCTCCCGAGTTATCTGGATTTGGGGTTGCCGCAAAATCTCTCTCGGGCAGAGTTATCGCAATGGGCACGCGCGCTCGGTGGTGTCCGGCCGGCGTGGCAAAACTTTCAATATCATCGCACCAGTCCTCCGGACCGGATGGTCTTCTACGACTATTTTCCAGACTTTCGGGAAGCGGCCCGGGACGTTCGCGGATTGTATGCACAACAATTCTCCGCGGCGCTTTCGGACAACGGGCCACATGAACTATTCACCTTTCCGCCACCGTGGCCCAGAGTCGATCTCATCATGACGCGTCTTATTTGCGACACCTACCTGCGAGAGAATGGAATCTCTCAGGGTGATCGCCTAAGCATGGCTTCGAGTATTGAACTGCGCTTACCCCTGGTTGATTATCGCCTGGTTGAAATCGTGATTGGGTTGCGAAAAGCGCAGACTGATACCAACCAGCCTCCGAAGAGTTGGTTGAAGTCCGCCCTCAAGGATGTCTTGCCTGATGCGGTCATCAACCGTCCCAAACGGGGTTTTGCGCCACCGGTCATGGAGTGGCACCACGCGCTTTTTGCCGCTTATGGGAACAGCCTGACGGAAGGTTTCCTGGTGGACTCCGGCGTTTTGACAGGAGCCGGCGCCCGTTTACTGGCCGCCGGTACGTTCCCTCCGAGCACGATATCAGCGCCACTTTCATTCAAAGCGCTCTTGCTGGAGCAATGGTGCCGGCAAATGCTTAAGCATTCTAACCCGAACTAGATGCGACTTCAGCGAATCAACATCTACTACCCTGAATACGTGCAACAGTTCTATGCGCGTCAACCGGGGCTGGAGACCCGGTCGTATGTCCAGCAGCACCGCGCATTGATGGACGATTGCTTCCTCTGGTCGAACTTCTGGTCCCTTGCGCTGGGTGAGCTTGGTTATGAAAGCGAGGAGGTCGTCGCCAACATCGAGTCCATGCAGAAGCGTTGGGCCACAGAACAGGGCGTGGAATTTGACGAACCTCAATGGCTGTTTCAAATTGTGCTGGCCCAGATTAAAAAGTTCCGGCCTGAGATTCTTTTCGTTACCGACTATTCAACCTTCAGCGCGTCATTCATTCGTCAAGTCAAATCAGAGGTTCCGTCGATCAAGCTGGTGCTCGGCTGGTGCGGCGCGCCCTATCGCGACGGATCTGTTTTTAATGAGTACGATCTTATCCTCTGTTGCATTCCCGAACTGGTCGAGCACTTCCGCTCGCAGGGGCATACCTCCTGCCATCTCAACCATTCTTTTTCGCCGACGGTGCTGGAAAGAATAAACGTGAATGCAAAACCCAATGTCGATTTTGGGTTCATGGGTTCGGTAGTCAAACGTGAACTGTTTCATAACGAGCGCGAGAAACTCCTGCTCGATCTCGTCGAGACGACCAACTTGCAGCTCTGGACGGACGTCCCGCGGATAACTTCGCGAGACCGCCGCGCGGTAGCCGTGAGGCAATTTGCTTATGACGCCGTTTCGGCCGCTAAGCGATTGGGCGTGCCCCACTCAGTGCTGGCGGCAACCCCGCTGGTGCAGAAGGTTGCGAACTGGAAAGAACGTCCGGATCTTTCGGCCCCGATGGACCCGAGGTTAATCCGGAGGGCTCAACCACCGATCTTCGGTGTGCAGATGTTCCAGCAATTGCACGATACGAAAGTAGCGCTTAATTCCCACATTGATATTTCGCCGCTGAGCGCCTCGAACATTCGTCTGTTTGAAGCGACCGGCGTCGGCGCCTGCCTTTTGACTGATAATAAGAGCAATCTTTCGATACTCTTCGAACCGGACAGAGAGGTGGTTGCCTTTAGCAGTGCCGAGGAGTGCGCCGAAAAAGTCCGCTACCTGCTCGAACACGAAAGCGAACGTAAAGCGATTGCTCAGGCGGGGCAAAGAAGAACCCTTCGCGATCACACTTTCAAACAACGAGCCCAACAACTTGATCAGATAATCCGAACTCGTTTGCTCTAATACACGAAGCGAACCCGAAATGTCCGACAAACTTCAGTTTGTCGCCCAAGCCTCGACAAGCTAAAGCTTGTCGGACATCAAACTGCACCACCACCGGATAGTTTAATTCCTATGTAGATCCAAGTGTTCCCGGCTATACTTGAATTGAAGGCGCCGGAATTAGCTTCGTTGCCAGGCCTTAACAGTACCAGGCTCTCCTTTACGACACGTGTCAGTCAATTCTCTGAAAGCTGTTCTAAAATATATTCTCAACAAGAGCCGTTTCTCAGGCGCACGCGTGGCGTTTGGCTCAACCCTGGCAGGTGAGTGTGAGCTCGGCCGTTCCATCGAAATTGAACCGGATTGTTACATCCATAATGCTCATATCGGCGACAACGTACAGATCCGCCGGGGTTGTAGTCTTTTTGACGTGAGGTTAGCCGGGCCAAATGTAATCTACCAGAATTCCCGTCTGGTGATGACAACGCTTGGCGCCTATTCTTACATCGCTGAAGGGGCGAATGCCAACAGGGTAAATTTAGGTCGGTTCTGTTCTATCGGGCCATCTTTCAAGACTGGTTTTGGAAATCATCCGACAACTTTTGTGAGCACTCACCCTGTATTCTATTCAACGCGCAAACAGTGCGGGATTACGTTTACCGACAAAAGTTGTTTCGACGAAGATCAGACGACATATATCGGGCACGATGTCTGGATTGGTGCGAACGCTTATGTTAAAGATGGAGTGAACATAGGAAATGGCGCGATTGTGGCAGCCGGTTCGGTTGTGACTCGTGACGTGCCGCCGTTCGCAATTGTTGGCGGCGTCCCAGCCAGGTGCATCAGGTTGCGGTTTAGTGAAGAACAGATTGAAAAACTGCTCGAGTTGAAATGGTGGGATTGGACTGAAGCTGACTTGAGATTGGCACAGGCGCGGTTTGCTCAGGACGATATTAGTGCGTTCCTCGACTGGGCCGGAGCGCGCCGTCAACAGGTGTAATCAACCATCTAATGTCAAAGCAAAGAATCTTGGTTACCGGTGGTGCGGGGTTTTTGGGCTCGCATCTTTGCGAGCGGCTGCTGGCGGACGGGCATGAGGTTATTTGCCTCGACAATTTTTTTACCGGCCGGCGCGAAAACGTTGCCCACCTGATGAACGACCCAAACTTTGAACTGCTGCGACACGATGTGATTGAACCGGTTCTGGTCGAGGTGGATCAAATCTATAATTTGGCTTGTCCCGCATCGCCGATTCACTATCAATACAATCCGGTAAAGACGGTGAAGACCTCAGTCATGGGGACCATCAATATGCTGGGCCTCGCCAAACGCGTGCGCGCGCGAATCCTGCAAGCCTCGACGTCGGAGGTTTACGGCAATCCGCAGGTGCATCCGCAGACCGAAGATTACTGGGGTCATGTGAATCCGATTGGAGTTCGCTCCTGCTATGACGAAGGCAAGCGGCTGGCGGAAACTCTGATGATGGACTATCACCGGCAGAATCAGGTCGACACGAGGATCGCGCGAATCTTCAATACGTATGGGCCGCGCATGCTCGAGAACGATGGCCGTGTGGTTTCGAATTTCATTGTGCAGGCGTTGCGTGGGGAAGAAATTACGATCTATGGCAGCGGCAACCAGACCCGCTCGTTTTGTTATGTTTCAGATTTGATCGAGGGTTTGGTTCGCTTAATGAATGTCGCAGGAGTTTACGATCCGATCAACCTGGGCAATGCCCACGAATTCACGATCAAGGAACTAGCGGATGAAGTTGCCCGCGCCTGCAATGTGTCCACGAAAATTAAGTATCTCCAACTGCCGGCGGACGATCCGGAACAGCGCCGCCCGGACACAACCCGCGCCGAGGAGATCCTCGGGTGGTCGCCGCGGATTCAGTTGGCCGAAGGTCTTCAACGTACGATAGCGTATTTTGCTCAGAGTCTGGGCCGCGAGGCCAGTCGTCAGGCCCCGATTACGCCCTAATCCCGGTTTTGTAAAGCTGATGTCCGAAAAGCTTTAGCTGGTCGAAACCTGGCGACAAACTAAAGTTTGTCGGACATTTGTTAACTCGCGATAGCTCTTTAGTGATGATTCCACTAGCGTACGAAGTTTGCTAATCTCTCCCTCTCGATTCAAAAATGGTCGGCAACTATTGTTCTGGTGGACTTCGGCGTGGGACTGCACCTGGTAACTCTGACAAAGAACAAGTAAGAGTGGTTGGGAGATAAATGAATGGCTGAGACTTTGGGTTCGTTGTGCGACAAGCTGACCACGGTAAAGCTGAAGCGTTGGCATACCGACGACCCCGAGAGGCTGCAAAGCCTTTCGAAGCAGGAAGCACAGCTTAACGAGGAAATCAACGAATTCATCGGCGCCGCGATCTCCGGAGACATTCCGTTCGAGCGGCTGACCTTTGCCTCGAACAAGGTTTATAAGAAGGAAGGCAACGTGGTTCCGGAAGTGCGTGGCACACTGGGAGAAACGTTTGCACAACTCGCAGAGACGGTCTGCAAGCTCTGGCACGTGCAGGAAAAAGTTTATGAGTTTGAAGCGATCCCGGTGGATCAAAAAGATGGCGTGATCAAGGAACTGGCCATCGTTAACCTGGAACGAAACCAATGTATCGATCGAGTCGACGAGCAGTTTCGAGGCCTGGTCGAAAAAACGCGCGCGAATAGATAATCTCGTCCTCCCGAGCTAATCATCAATCAATGCATTATCACCTAATTGGAATTTGCGGTACCGCCATGGCTTCGCTCGCCGGCATGCTGGCAGCGCGTGGCCATCGCGTGACCGGATCGGACGAGAATGTCTATCCACCGATGTCGACAATGCTTGAGTCAATCGGCATTCAAATCATGCGTGGTTATGCAGCCGTGAATCTGACGCCGGCGCCCGATTGTGTGGTAGTTGGTAATGCGATCCCGCGCGGTAATCCCGAGGTTGAAGAGACACTCGAACGCCGTCTGGCGTATCGATCTCTCCCCGAAGTGCTCAAAGAGGAATTCATTCGCGGTCGCCGGTCGCTCGTCATTGCCGGCACGCATGGCAAAACCACGACTACCAGTCTGGCTGCCTGGGTGATCGATCAAGCTGGTCTGAATCCATCGTTTTTGGTCGGCGGAGTTGTGCAAAACTTCGGCGTGAGCTTTCGCGTGACTGACAGCGATTACTTCGTCATCGAAGGCGACGAATACGACACTGCTTATTTCGACAAAGGGCCCAAGTTCATGCACTACCTGCCCGAAATCGCCGCCGTCAACAACATAGAATTCGATCACGCGGACATCTACCAGGATCTCGACGCGGTGAAGCTGGCATTTCGGCGTCTGATGAACCTCGTGCCCGCAAATGGAAAGCTGATAGTTGGCTGGGACAGTCCACCGGTACGCGAGGTTGTCGCGTCGTTCGGGCAGAAGCTGTTCACGCAACTCGAAACGTTCGGAACCTGCGACGACGCTAAATGGCAGGCGCGCGATATTAGTTATTCAGATGGCCTGACGCGCTTCAACGTCTATCGTGACGGCTCTGAATGGGCAACATTCTCGACGCCTTTGATTGGCGAGTTCAACGTGCGCAATTGTCTGGCCGTGATTGTAGCCGCCGACGCGTGGGGAATTGAACGGCAAACCATTACTGAAGCGCTGGCGAGTTTCAAGAGTGTTCGCCGTCGTTGCGAAGTGCGCGGCGAAGTGAACGGCATCACCGTCATTGACGACTTTGCTCATCATCCGACCGCCGTGCGCGAGACGCTGGCCGCACTCAAAGTGAAATACAAGGATCGCAGATTGGTGGCGGTGTTCGAGCCGCGTTCGCGAACGTCCGCTCATGCGACGTTTCAACAGAGGTACATCGATGCATTTGCGCCGGCCGATTACGTGATCGTCTCGCGCGTCTACGACGCTCACCGCGCGGCCGAGATGGGCGGTGTCCTCGACATTGAAAAACTGATTGAGGACATCGCGGCGCAAGAGAAACTTGCGCATGCAATTACCGATGTCGACGAGATCGTTAATGCTCTAAAGACTGAGCTGCGTTCGGGTGACGTGGTAGCCATCATGTCGAATGGTGGTTTTGGCGGGATTCACGAAAAGTTGCTGGCGGCTCTTAGCGCGGGCGCGGCCTGAGCGGCTTTGCCGCTGAAGCACTGCGGCAAGCCTCGGGCTTACCGTTGAAGATTCTCAATTTTCTGTAATAAGCGTATGCCGAGAGCCGGAGGCTTTCCGCAGTGTTGCTGCGGCACAGCCGCAACTATGGGCGCGTCGCTAGTTGGCCCCCACAATCCGCCAGTTATTATCAGTCTGAACCGGAATCGTCTTGTTCTGCTCGACCCAATCGATAATCAGTTCGCGGACTTCGGCGCTTGATTTGTAAACCACAGGGGCGTTCTTGTACATCGTGAAGCCACCGCCGCCGTTAACGCGATAGTTGTTCGTGACCACCTTCAGCTTCTGCTTTGGATCAAGTGGCTTTCCTTTGAATGTGAGATTCTGAATACGCTGGCCGAATGGTTTGGTGAGGTCGATTTCGTAGTTCACCCCTTGCGCGACATCAAAGTTGAATCCGGGAATTCGCGAATCGACGAGATCATTCAAAGACTTGCCCGGCTCATATTCTTTGAAATATCGCGCCGACTGTTCCAGCGCGTCCTTCAATTGTTGTCCCGTCAATTCCAGAGTCACCAGAGTGTTTTCGTATTCGTACAGGCCGGCGATGTCGCGCACGGTCACTGCGCCTTTGGGGATTCGCGCCTGCGGATTAAAGCAGGCAGCCATCGAAACGTCGGCGTTGCCCGCTTCGAGCTGCACGCGCTGGATCAGATCGATGATCGCGCTGTCGTGAAAGCGGCAGTCGCGAGATGTCAGCTCTTCGGCTGACTCGCCAATTGCGCGACCCAGCCAGGCCTGCGTCTCTTTGTCGTAGGGTTCGCCGAGTTTGGCAATCTCCGGATCGATTTCAGTTTTTTCGGTGACCGGAATCGTGCGCGAAGATTTGGCGATCACGGTCCAGCGGCCCGCGGGTTCGCTCTTCTCCAGATAAAGATCGGTGCGCGCAACGTGACTGGCCCAGCGATTGGCCTGGGTGAGCAGCACGCCCTTAACGATCAAATCAGACACCTCACGGTGTGTGTGCCCCATGAGGATCACGTCAATGCCCGGGACTTGCCGGGCGATTGCCACGGCAGCATTCTCGTTCGGCACATTCGAAGGATTGGGTTGTCCGGTGCGCAGGTCTTCCTCGATGCCCATGTGCATGGCGATCACAACGACGTCGGCTTTCTCTTTGTCGCGGAGAATGGGAACCCACTTCCTTGCTTCGCTGACCGTCTCGCGGAATTCCAGGCCTTCGTAATTCGGCGGATTCTCCCAGTTCGGAATTCCCGGCGTGGTCAATCCTAGAATTCCTACGCGCACCCCCTGCACTTCCTTGACGACGTAAGGCGTGTGGTAATTGCCGTCCCCACCCTTCTTGTAAGTATTGGCAGACAGCCAGGGGAACTTTGCTTCGCTGCGGGCCTTCTCGACAACTTTCAACCCGAAATTGTATTCGTGATTGCCGACCGTCATCGAGTCATAGCGCAAAGCACTCATCGCCAGCATCATCGGATCGGGGGGCGTGTTGTTGCGCCGGTTATGAAGGTATTCGAGCGGCGTACCCTGAATCGTGTCGCCGGAATCAACCAGCAGGAGATCGGGATCGTTTTTGCGAGCTTCCCTGATTAGCGTCGCGACCTTGGCGATGCCCACGTTGTCGTACTTGTTGGTGTAGTAATCGATCGGAAAGATGCGCCCGTGCATGTCGGTGGTGCCGAGGATGACGATATGGGCGCGCTGGGCGGCGGCGCGCACCCCGCTCAAAGATTGCGCCGAAAGTACAACCAAACAAGTAACGCATAAGGTGAGCTCAGCAAGATATGCAGATTTGAATCGCTTTTTCATGTGAAATTCCAAGTCCACCCTCTTCAGTCGACGGAGCGCACGTGTTCCTTCATCCAACGAGTGAGCTTAGCCAGATCCATTTCTCCAGCTTCAATGCCTTGAACCATTGCCACTACTGCGCTCGTGGGTGCAAAAATCTCATTTCCGTTTGTTTGCAGAAAATGATCGGTGAGATGTGTTGCCGTCCTTTTGTTGCCCCTAACCCACGGGTGATTTTTGATCAGGCCATAACATAAAGACGCAGCCTGCGATGGTAAGTCAGCGTTGTCGAGGGTTGCCGCATGTTTCGGTCTAGCCAAAGCGGACTGGAGCAATGCCCGATCGAATATGCCAAACCGAGTTTCGCCCAGGAGTCGCATTAAAACGATATGATGCACTACCGCCTCGGCATAAGTGAGGTAACGGATTTCTTCAATCGCCAACGCGCTTCATCTCCGCGAAGGCGTTGCCAAATTTTTCGATACTCCGCTCAACGCTGGCCTTGATTTCGTCAGTCGCGGGCGGAAGAATTTCGGCAGAAATTCCACTCTCGCTTAAGTAAATAACGAGGTACGAGCCCTCGGCTGCATGGGCTTCACGCGCCATCTCGGAGCTCATTTGAATGACCCAGCCGCGCTCCGATTTGGTTGGAATTAGCAGTTCGCTCATGGAGTTATTTTCGGCAAAAGTCTATCACATTACTTTTGGGGAAGCCCTAACGTCGCGCATCGCTGCACGGCTGCACCGGTTCGCCCGGCCGGGCCACTGGGGCGTAGACTTCTGCGGCGGTGTGACCCTGGATGCCACCGGCGTAAACCAGAGTGAAGTGGCGCTGCACCTCTTTTTATTTCGGCTTGGTTCTCCAAATACATTCGACCTTTTTGCAGGATGACAAAGGTCGGTTCCTGATCAGAAGGTGTGTACTTTGGATTAGAAAGCACCTGCGGTTGCAAATCTTTCCGGCCAAACTCTTCTGTGTAATAACGAACGAGGCCAGGTATCTCACTGACTCGTGTTCAGACGCCCTCGGCCGCATCGCTCAGCTTCGGCTTTGAAACTTCTTCAGCCAGAGCTTTCTCAGCATCGCGCGCGACCGTTCGCAGGGACAAACCGCGATGAAACAATAATGCTACGCCGACGGCGGCCCAGAAAACATCTCGGGCTTTACGAACAATTGCCAGAGTCACGCCGACTGCTTCAGTGAATTGCAGTACTTTCGAAACTTTGCCGGTGCCGGCTTCGTCGACACCCATGCGCAGAGGAATGAATTTGAAAGCCATCGTGATGACACGATTGACCGATTCGAGAATGAACGCCGTGAACAACGTTGGCGGTTGCTGGGGACTGATGAAGCTCAGGGTCACATAAACCTCAGCCACACCCGCCAGGTGAAAGCATGCTTCCAAAAAAAGAATCGGCAGAAATCGCGATCCGTTTCGCTGGTAGAATCCGTAGACGCGATCCTCCAGCGTGCGCGCTTTGCCAACCCACTTCTCATTCAATCCGCGCCGGTGCAAAACCCCTGTCGCGCCGCTCACAAACCTCAGTTGCTTGCGAATCAGGAGAACACCCAGCCCGATAACTACGGCAATCACCCCCAGGGTGATAAGGCTCGCGAGGCGCAATCCTTTAGGCAGGCTGAAGTTCAAAACCAGCGCCAACATGCCGGAAAAGACAAACACCACGACCGACAGGCCATAGAAAATGTTTTCGATCACGATGGCGGAAAAACCGGCCATCAGGGGAACGCGATCGCGGATGAGGGCGGGCTTGGCCGGTTCCGAGACCACAAAACTTGCGAACGGGAGAATATTGCCGATCGCGTCGCCCATCAGGCGGGCCCGCAGCGCATCCACGAATCGCAGTTTGTATGGTCCTTCGACGCAGAGCGACCAGGCGATTGATCGGACCACGTGTCTGACGGACGAAATCGCGATGATCAAAATGAATCCGGCGCCCAGCCTTCTGATGCCATCAACTATTTGGGCTACGCCGGCCTTGCGAACAAAGTAGACGAACAAAACGACGCCGGCGACGGCGAAAACAATTCCCAGGGGTGCGAACCGTTTACTGCTGGCGGGGCGTGTGTTTTCGTTCATTTTGTTAAGGCCGGATCAAAATTAATTTATTGTAATCGCAAAGTTCAAACAGCAATGCTCGTACCCGCCGAAATATTACCAAAAAGTGACATCCCGGCAGTTGGTGGCTGCGGCAGCGTCAGATTAATAGGACACCTGTAGCTTTCGACACGACGCACAATAGACAGGATTTACATGATTTGACAGAAGAGATTAGGAAAAAAAGCCCTTACCTCAAAGGCGAAAGCCTTCACCTCGAAATAGAATTTGTGAATCTTGTCAATCCTGTCTAATTATTCTTTCCGCGTTTTTGCGTTTTACTCAACTGGTTGATTATCATGTCGATTCAAGATCGACCAATTCATCCTTTCCTGCGGTCCGGCAAATATGAGTCAAACTCAAATGGCAATTGAAGAATCTGTCGCGCGTCCGTTAACAACCTTTTCGGAAGACGAACAAATGTTTCGCGAAAGCGTGCGCGAATTCGCTGAGGGCGAGATTCGTAAACGCGTCGAAGAGATGGACGAACAGGCCCATCTGGACGAGGCCGTGACCAGACAGTGTTTTGAGTTGGGTCTGATGGGAATCGAAACGCCGGAAGAATTTGGCGGCGCGGGCGGCACCTTTTTTCAGGCCATCCTGGCAGTCGAAGAGCTCTCGCGAGTTGATGCTTCGGTGGGCGTGCTCGTCGACGTGCAGAATACTTTGGTTAACAACGCGTTCATTCGCTGGGGGAGCCCGGATCAGAAAAAGAAGTACCTGCCGGAGTTGGCAAGTAAAAAAGTCGGCGCCTATGCGTTGAGCGAAGCGGCCTCAGGGTCGGATGCGTTTGCCATGCAGACCCGCGCGGTCGACAGCGGCGATCACTTTGTCATCAATGGCCGCAAGCTTTGGATTACCAACGGCAAAGAAGCGGAGATTTTTGTGCTCTTCGCCAATGCTAATCCCGAAGCCGGCTATCGCGGCATTACCGCTTTCATTGTGGAGAGGGGCTTTGAAGGATTCACCGTCGGCAAGAAAGAGAACAAGCTCGGCATTCGCGCATCGTCGACCACAGAATTGATCCTGGAGGACTGCAAGGTCCCGAAGGAAAACGTGCTCGGTGAAGTTGGCAAGGGCTACAAGACTTCGATCGAAACCCTGAACGAAGGCCGGATCGGGATCGGCGCGCAGATGATTGGACTCGCGCGCGGGGCTTTGGAATGCGCGCTTCGCTACACGGCCGAGCGGCAACAGTTCGGTAAGAGCATCAATCAATTTCAGGGATTACAGTTTCAGCTGGCTGAGATGGCCACCGACCTCGAAGCGGCGCGCCTGATGGTTTACAACGCGGCGCGGATGAAAGATGCCGGACAGAATTTTGTGAAGGAAGCGGCGATGGCCAAGCTCTATTCTTCACGGGCTGCTGAGCGCATCACTTCCAGGGCGATCGAGATGTACGGCGGGTACGGCTATGTTAAGGATTATCCGGTCGAAAAGTACTGGCGTGATTCAAAGATCGGCGCGATTTACGAGGGCACCTCGAACATGCAGTTGCAGACCATCGCGAAGTTGATTATTGGAAAGTGATTCATTGGTTCATCGGAACAGTGAATCAATGAGTAAATGAAACAATGGGTCAATCCCGAATAGAAATCTTTGAGCAAATGCTCGCGGGCGATCCGGCGAACACCGCGGTCCTTTTTGGTCTGGCCAAGGAATACGAAAAGGCCGGCGATGAAACGAAACTGATCGAAACGCTCGAACGCTATCTGGCGGCGGCCGATGACGAGGGCAATGCCTACGGAATGCTGGCGCGGGCATACGAACGATCAAAGCAAACGGAGAAGGCGCGAGCGTCTTATCAACGTGGAATTGATGTGGCGACGGCGCATGGCCATCCGGGCATGGCTGAAGAGTATCGAGAAATCTTAGATAGCGAGTTTGGTGCGTCGTAGGGCGCGTGTCAGAACCGGGAGCGACAGCGACCGGATCATATGAATCGAGTTTGAGCGTAGATCCCGTCGCTACCGCTCCGGGTTCTGACACGGAATCGCGCTACCATTCATTAATACGACTCATGAGTGATACTAAAGTTCTGAGACTAGTCAAAAAATCGGAAGGTGGACTTCCGGAAAAAGCTTTCAGCGCGCAGACTGTCGCGAAGGCCGAGCCGCGGCCGGCTCCCATAACGGTCATTAGACCGCCACAGCCACGCAAACCACCAAAAGCCCGGAAACAAAAAGAACGCGAACTCCCCCGGCCCAGCCGTGAAGAGATGCTGAAGATGTTCCGGATGATGTATTTATCGCGTCGTCTGGATGACAAAGAAATTCAGTTGAAGGGCCAGAACCGGATCTTTTTTCAGATCAGCGGCGCCGGCCACGAAGCGATCCTGGTGGCCGCCGGCATGTGTCTCAAACCCGGATACGATTGGTTTTATCCGTATTATCGCGACCGCGCGTTGTGCTTGCAGTTGGGTATGACGCCCCTCGAAATGTTGTTGGAGGGCGTCGGCGCCGAGGCAGATCCAAACTCGCACGGCCGGCAGATGCCTTCGCACTGGGGGCATAAGAAACTCAACATCGTGTCGCAGTCATCGCCTACGGGGACACAACTGCTCCAGGCCGTGGGCTGCGCTGAAGCAACTTACCGGATCAAGCTGGTCAAGGAACTAAAGCGCCGGATCCGGAATTTCCATAACGACGAAGTCGTTTACGTTTCGCTTGGCGACGGCACCACCAGTGAAGGTGAGTTTTGGGAAGCGCTCAACACTGCCTGCAACCTGCGGCTGCCGGTGGTTTTCCTGGTTGAAGACAATGGCTATGCGATCAGCGTGCCGGTGGAAGTGCAAACCGCGGGCGGCGACATTTCGAAACTGGTTTCAGGTTTTCCGAATCTTTACCGGCAACGTTGCGACGGCACCGATCCGATCGAATCGCTTGCAGTCATGCGCGGGGCCGTCGATAACTGTCGCAAGAATCGAGGCCCGTCATTTGTTCATGCGAAAGTAATTCGGCCTTATTCGCATTCGCTGTCGGATGACGAAAAGCTCTATCGCGCCGAGGAGGAGCGCGTCGCCGATGCTGAACGCGATCCGATCAAACGGTTCGGTTCGTTGCTGGTGCAGGAAGGTATCGCCAGCCAGGACCAGTTGCAGCAGCTCAAGGACGAAATCGATCGCGAAGTAAGTGAGGCTGCTGATACGGCGCTGGCCAGTCCGCAACCAGCGGCCGACACGGTGATGAACTTTATTTACTCGCCTGCAGTCGACCCCACGTCAAGTGAGTTCGACACAGAAGGCAAGGTCGAGTTAAGCGGCAATCCGGGCACGATGGTCGATTTGATCAATCGCTGCCTGCACACTGAGATGAAGCGCGATCCGAGGATCGTCGTCTTTGGTGAAGACGTCGCCGACTGCTCGCGTGAGACTTCCCTGCAGCAGGTAAAGGGCAAGGGTGGAGTTTTCAAAGTCACTGCGAACCTGCAGAGGGAGTTCGGCGGCGCGCGAGTTTACAACTCGCCTCTGGCGGAAGCCAACATAGTGGGCCGCGCCATTGGCCTGGCCACCCGAGGCCTGAAGCCCGTCGTCGAAGTCCAGTTTTTTGACTACATCTGGCCGGCTTTTCACCAAATTCGGAACGAGCTGGCGCTGATGCGCTGGCGCTCGGGAAATGAGTTTTCCTCACCCGTGGTGATGCGCGTTCCGGTCGGCGGCTATTTGAAGGGCGGCGCAGTCTATCACTCGCAATCGGGTGTATCTCTGTTCACACAAATTCCCGGCCTGCGCGTCGTCTATCCGTCGAATGCGCTGGATGCAAACGGATTGTTACGTACTTCGATTCGCTGTGACGACCCGGTGCTGTTTCTTGAACACAAGCATCTCTATCGGCAGGCTTACAACAAGTCACCGTACCCTGGCGACGAATTCATGATTCCGTTTGGCAAAGCGAAAACGGTGCGTGAAGGAAACGATCTTTCGATCATCACCTACGGCGCCCTGGTCCAGCGTTCGGTAGTCGCCGCTAAAGAAGCTGAGAAGCAAGGCATCAGTGTCGAGATCATCGACCTGCGCTCGCTGAGTCCTTACGATTGGAACGCAATTGCGGAGTCAGTAAAGAAAACCTCGCGCGTGATCGTGGCGCACGAAGACTCGCTCTCGTGGGGATACGGGGCCGAAATCGCCGCGCGCATCGCGAACGAACTGTTCGAACACCTCGATGCGCCGGTGCGACGGGTGGCCGCCCTGGACACCTTCGTCGCCTACGCGCCAGTGCTCGAGGACGCGATCCTGCCGCAGAGCGCGGATGTTTTGAAGGCGATTGTGGAGCTGCGCAATTATTGATAGTCCGACGGGTGTGGACGAATTCCTCACTCCGCCAGGGGTGAAATGTTTATAGACTGGTGCGGCTCTTTCGATCCAATAAGCTCCTAAAGGAGCTGGTGCTTAATTCGGGTCAGGGCATTCTATAAACGTTTCGCGCCTAACGGAGCGAACCACGTTGGTAAGTTCATCGAGATGAACCCGCGCTTTTTCCCAACACCCGCCGCCTTTCGCAAATGGCTCGAGGCCAATCACGCCAAATCAAAAGAACTCTCGGTTGGCTTCTACAAGAAGAGCACCGGCAAGCCGAGCATTACCTGGCCTGAATCGGTCGATGAAGCACTCTGTTTTGGATGGATTGACGGCGTTCGCAACTCGATTGACGAAGAGAGCTACAAGATCCGTTTCACTCCGCGCAAGCCCGCCAGCGTCTGGAGCGCAGTTAACATCCGCAATGTCGAACGGTTAATCAAAGAGAAGCGGATGCAGCCTGCCGGGTTAAAGGCCTACGAACTGCGAAAAGCAAATCGCTCCGGCATTTATGCCTACGAACAGAGAAGTCCGGAACTGGTCGAGCCTTACCTGGGAAAACTCAAGCGAAATAAAGCCGCATGGAAATTCTTCGCCGCGCAACCCCCCGGGTATCGCAAGATAATGAACTGGTATATTGTCAGCGCGAAGCAGGAAGAGACCAGACTCAAGCGGCTCAACATACTAATTGAAGCTTCGGCAAACGGAAAGCGTCTTAGGTAGCAGCATGCGCAAAGTAACCCTCGGTCTCGCCAACAGTCTCGACAACTACATCGCACGTAAAGACGGTGGCTATGATTGGCTTCATTGGAACAAGGAAGTCGCCGAGATCAGCGCCAGGTTCATGAAGACGATCGACACCTTATTGATTGGGCGCAAGACCTATGAAGTCATGTTAGCGGCAGGTCAGACTTCTTACCCCGGCTCAAAGAATTACGTTTTCACGCGTTCAAAGAAAAAAGTTGCGCAGTTGACAAGGGCTTTGGACGCGCGCCAGAAACCCGATAAGAACGTTCAAGTCGTAAGCGAAAATGCTGTCGTCTTCGTTAAGAAACTCAAACAACAAAAAGGCAAAGGCATTGTAATATTCGGCGGTGGCCAGCTCGCGAAGACTCTCTTTGAGGCAGATCTGATCGACGAGATCGTCCTCAACATCCAACCTGTTTTGCTCGGCTCAGGAATCCCTCTCTTCCATGAAATGACCAGACAGATAGACCTCAAACTGCTCAATGCCCGACCGTTAAAAGACGGCGGTCTGGCGGTTACTTACCGCGTAACCCACTGACCTCAATTCGAACGGAACAGTACGCATCGATGTATTTGTTTGCTGCTTAGCTGTTGCGATTTTTCTGTCTCAAAAACTGACACAACCTTAGTTTTTCGAAGGCATTCGATGGCCTGGCTGCGCTAGTGTGATCGGCATGCCTATTGCACCCCAGAGAGACAGACAAGTCTGAATATCCCGACACCATAAACCCCGACGGTCATAAACCATGGTTTTACCAAAAGAATAGGAGGGGGAAGCATGAGGAAAAGTTTAATCGCCATTTTAGGCGTAACAGTCTTGCTGGTGTCGTTGACAGCTATTGCGCATGCGCAAACGACACAAACAACGACTGTCACCAAAGTGCAAGCTGTTCAGAATCCGGATGGAACATACACCATCGTTGAATACCCGGTTGGAAAAGAGACGATAGTTACGTTGAATCCGGTGGGAATCACCGGAGCCACGGGAACGGCGACCATTCTTCGCGACGCTAACGGCGCTACGATCAAAGTTAATTTCACTAAGCTGCCTGCCGATATGGCGGCGGTAAACCTTTACGCAGTTGATCCCACTGGCGCAGTAACCATGCTGGGACCGGTGGAAGTTGCCAATGGAGTCGGAACGTTCATGACCACGGCGCCGATCTCGAAATTCATGCTGTTTGCTTCACCGGACGAGAGTCTGACTGCCTACGATGCAAACACCAAAATCATCTTTCGCAGTGCGGTGCCGACCGGATTCACGGTGATTCCGATTAGCAAAGACCAGGCTGTAGGTGAGCAGGTTGCGGCGACGGCCGCAGTGCCGGTCACCACTGAACCGGTCACCACTGCGCCGGTAGCTACTGCGCCGGTCACCACTGCGCCGGTAGCTACTGCGCCAGTAGCCGCTGCGCCAGTAGCCGCTGCGCCGGTAGCCGCTGCGCCGGTAGTTGCTGCGACGGTTACTACTGGGAACGTAACCACTACGACGGCGGTTGTCGCTGCTACTTCGGATTACACGGTCCCGATGCTTGGGATCCCCACTTTCAAGAAGGGTGACGAGGCCAAGCTCAAGATCGACTTTACCGGTGCGGCGGAAGGTGCGCGCGCCAACCTGTTTGTCGAACCACATAAGAACGGAAAGATGACCCAAGTCCGCATGCGCTTTCATGATATGAAAGAAGCGCCCAAAGGCCTGGCGTATGTCTTGTGGGCCGTCTCTCCGGATAACCAGTTCCAACGTCTGGGCTCGATCGTCAACGTGCGTGGACGCAACGAAGCCGAAATCAATTCTGAAACTGCTTTCGAAGATTTCGGATTGCTTTTGACGACTGAAGATGTCAGCACTCCGGCGACGGTGCTTATCAAACCGGCTGGCACCCGTGTCGGGGTCATTCAAATCATCAAATAACCAACTTTACCAAATTGAAGCTTTTGACGGGCCGTCTTCGGGCGGCCTGTTTTTTTTGAGCGTTTGTAGTCAGGATGACGGAACGATCTCGATCGGGCTGTCGTATATTGACCCGGACGAAGCTGAAAAGGCAGGAAAAAACGAAAGGTCTCAGACAAGGAAGATGAAAGAAGCAGGTGACATTTTCAGGATAGTTGGCATCGTTTTGCTGGTGATTTTTGTGTTGGCAGTTGGCATCCCCCTGGTTTTGGCGGCCGCCGGCGTGGCGCTCAGCCTCATCGGTATGCTGGTAGGACTGGCAATCCTGCTCATCAAGGTAGCGATTGTGATCGCCATCATTTACTTGATCATAGTTGGAATTCGCGCGGTGCTGCGGTGATGTCGCAAGGCATCACCACTCACACATTAAATCTGAAATTCACTATGTCCCCTTCCTGCATGATGTAGTCCTTGCCTTCCAATCGCAGTAACCCCTGTTCACGCGCGACCGCATACGTACCCGCCTTAATCAAATCATCGTAGCTGACAATTTCAGCACGGATAAAACCACGGGCGATGTCGGAGTGTATGGCCCCGGCGGCATCCTGTGCCCGCGAGCCCTGAGGAATGGTCCAGGCCCGCGCTTCTTTTTCTCCCGCGGTCAGGAAAGACATCAAGCCGAGCACACGATAGGCGCTCTTGATCAGTTGATCTACCCCGCTGCTTTGCACGCCGATTGATTCAAGATACTCGACGCGCTCTGAGGGAGACAGGTCGACGAGGTCCGCCTCGAGCTGTGCGCAAATCACCACGCACTCCGAACCCTCCTCTGAGGCGAAGTCCCTTGCAGCTTTGACATGCGCATTTTCGTTTGGCGCATTAAGATCTGACTCGTTGACGTTGGCAGCATAAATCGTCGGCTTCATCGTCAGGAGAAAATAGTTTCGCGCGATCGCTGCTTCTTCTTCTGTGAGCGAAACACTGCGGGCCGGCTTGAACTCTTCCAAAACAGGCTGCAATTTATCCAGCACTGACAGTTCGGCGCGCGCGGCTTTGTCTCCACCTTTTGCGGTTTTCTGCACGCGCTCGCGACGACGCTCGACGGTGGAGAGATCAGCCAGCGCCAATTCGATCTGAATTGTTTCAATGTCGCGTCGTGGATCGATGGCGCCATCGACGTGCACCACCGTATCACTTTCAAAACAGCGCACCACGTGAACGATCGTATCCGTTTCACGAATGGCGTGCAGGAATTGATTGCCCATGCCTTCGCCCTGAGACGAGCCGCGTACCAGACCCGCGATATCGACGAATTCGACGCTGGCCGGAACGATCACTTCGGTTTTGACGATTTTGGCGAGGGGCGCGAGCCGTTCATCCGGCACGGCCACCACGCCGACGTTTGGCTTGCTGGTGGAAAACGCATAGTTGGCGATTAGCGCCGATGATTGCGCCGTCACTGCATTGAAGAGTGTTGTCTTTCCTACGTTAGGTAATCCGACGAATCCGGCCCGAAGCATGTTTGTGAGCAGTTTCCTTCCAAAATTGAAAACAACACTTCAACACGAGCACGCGCACGCTGTCCAGCGGGCAGGCGCCACTCAATAGGCGGCGAGCACATTTACCAGGCTGCAGAGCAGCGATCAGAGCTAAGCCCAGGGTGAGGCTCTGCGAGGGCAACTATATGAATGCCTTTGCGAGCCTTGGGTCAGAACCATCCAAAGTGATCAAGCCCCGCAGGGGGCGACTGCGATTTGTGATGAGCACGACCCTTATTCTCTGTCGTCGCTCCGCGGCTCTCAACAAATTACTGGCCATTACCCAAGGCTCGCAAAGCCTCGCCTTGGGCTTAACTCTTACCGCTGCTCCGCAGCTGGCTTCGCACAAAACAAATCGCCCGCGAAATCGAAGCAGGCGCTTCGGTGTCGCGGGCGTCGCGTTGCCAAAAGGATCTTTGCTAAGACATCTCGCGGAAACCTTACTAATCGATCTTTTGTATCGTGACGGTGATAGTGGGTGACGCTCCCGCGGTGCGACTATAAGAAACCCAGTAACCTTGTTTCGGATAGCGGACCATCTTGTAAGCAGAGCCGTCGGCCTTCGTATCCGGCTCGCTGCCTATGACATCTTTGGGTGCGGGAATACCGGTTGCGCCAGATGAGAAGTCGATAGAAATCGCCGAGACTGTCTTAGCCTTGTCGTAGTACACCTGCACGATCTGATTATCATCGACGTACAAATCCTGATCGTCAGCTTTGCTGCTGGGACTGCCCAGTTTCTTGCGGGCTTCGTCGGTGGGCGTGCCGATGCGCACCCCTTTAAATTCGCTAAAGAGGGGTTCCTCAGCAGTCTTTTGCCGTTGCCCGGCTGAATTGATCGAGACGGTAACCGTCAGAACAAGCGCGGCCAAAAGAACAGATGCTAACCTCATCCGGCCGGAAATGAGCCTTCGAAAAGCGACAAGCATTTTGATCCTCCTCCGAGTAGAACCACGTTAGAAAAACGCGGTGGAAGGTTGAAGCTGGCTGTCAGCCACGCCGCTGGCCTCTTCGTGGCAAGACAATAGGACAGGACTATTCACAAGTCAATACCTCTTCGCTCAGTTACGACTTGATTTCATTTGCGAATCGTCTATTGACTCCATCCTAAATTTGACTTAGAAGGGTTAAGGGGTTTCTCGCTAATGTTTCGACACGGAAAAGGAGTATCTCAAGGTATGAAAAGGCACTTTTCAACAGGTCTGGTGTTGCTTTTTGTTGCAACTCTAATGAGTCTCGCGGGTTGCGCGTCCGCACCCAGCAGCAACAACGCCAACATTGCGGTGGCTACTCCGGAACCGACACCTGACAAAGCCGCGATCGAAACCGAATTGACGCGGATAGAAAACGACTGGCCGCGGATCATTAAAGAGCGCGACGGCGCCACAGTGCGACGCATTGAGGCGGATGACATCGTAATCATTTACCCCGACGGCAGCATCGGCAAAAAAGAGGATGACGCAAAGGACATCGAAGCTGGTCTGTTCACCTTCGATTCATGGGACACCCTGGAGGTGAAAGTAAACGTCATCGACAAGCACCTCGCAATCGTAACTCTGCGCTACGAAGTTAAGAAGGCAATCGTTCGATCGCCGGATGGAAAATCGTCGATGGATATGAGCGGACAGTACCTTTCGTTGGATACCTTTGCGCGGCGTAACGGTCAGTGGCAGTTTATTGCATTGTCGAGCGTGAAGATTAAGCCGGAGGTCCTGGCAGCAATGCCGAAGCCGAGCCCTTCGCCGTCTACGCCCACTCTTGTTGCCCCGACACCCGTCGCCCCCACACCCGTCGTCCCGAGACCTGCTGCTCCCAGACCAAGTGTTACCCCGAGGTCTTCGCCCGTATCCAGACCGACGCCGGCCGCAGCGCCTTCGCTGCCCAGGCAAACCCCGGTGCCGAGAACAACCGCGGCCCCGGTGAAAACGCCTTAGTTGTTTTCGCTTGGAAACCAGGCGCGAACAAAAACGTCTCAAGTTAAGGAGTCAATCATGAAAAAGATTCTTGTCCTCGTGTCTCTGTTGATAGCTGCCGCAGCCTGCAGTAACACGCCTTCGGGCAACAAAGATGTGACGGCGAATGCGAATTCGACAAACGCCAACAAGAGCGCCGAAACGAAGTCCGGCGCCCTGGTGTCCGAGTCGGACATCATCGCAAAGGAGAAAGCCTCCTGGGATGCCATTAAGACAAAAGATTGGGACGGATTCGGGAAGATGCTGGCGAGCGACTACATCGAGATCCTGGACGACGGCGTCCATGACAAAGCATCGGCCCTTACCGAAATCAAAAATTTTGATTTGTCAGATGTCACGTTCGCGGATTGGAAGATGCTGCCGGTCGATAAAGATGCAGTGATCATTACCTATACCGCGACTGCGAAAGCAAAGTTCAAAGGCGAAGCAGTTCCGCCCGGCCCTTACCGTGAAGTTTCGGCCTATGTGAATCGCAACGGCGAATGGGTGACCGTTTTCTATCAGGAGACGCTGGCACGTACTCCTCCGCCGGCGCCGTCTCCGGCAGCGAACCAGCCGGCGAAGCAGGCTGCCAGTCCGGCGGCCAAGCGAGGCGAACCTGGTCCGGATGTGACGGCAAACGAGAAGTTAGTGTGGGAAGCTCTAAAGGCTAAGAACACCGATGCGTTCGCATCGTACCTCACCAACGATTTCATGCACGTGGAAACAGATGGTGTTTACGATAAAGCTGGTTCGGTAGAAGCAGTACGCATGTTCGACTTTTCCAGGAGCGCTGTCAGCGATTGGAAGTCGGTAAAGTTTGACGATGATGCGTCGCTGGTGATCTATACGGTCAAAACGCCGGGAATGAAACCAGATACTGAGTATCATTCGACCATCTGGGTCAATCGCGGTGGCAAGTGGCTGGCCCTGTTTCATCAGGGGACGCCGGCGGCGATGGCTGCGGCCAAGCCCGACATGAAGAAAATGTAAGCAAGAGAGTCAGTACCATCCGCGTCAGCGGATGGGATAATCCTCAATCTGAACCAGCCTCCTGATCCCATTTGCTCACACAAATGGTACTGACCCGGTTGAGCGAAAACGAGTTACGTCGCCCTCGAATACTTAAGACCAGATTCCCGGAATAGAAGTCGCACAGGCGGGGCACCGTCCCTCGGCGGTGACCTTCATTTGCCGAATCAAATAACCGTAGCGCTCAACCAACAACTCATCACAGTTTGGACAGAAAGTATTCTCCCAGCGGCCGACCTTTCCCGGTAGATTTCCCGCGTAGACATAACGCAGACCAGCCGCGCGTCCAATTTCGCACGCGCAGATGAGTTGCTCGGCGGTCGTGTTGGCATTGTTCTGCATTCGATAGTCCTGATGAAAAGCCGTCACGTGCCAGGGGATGTCCGGCGAAACTGCGGCGATGAAATTTGCCGCGCGTTTCAATTCATCTTCCGAATCGTTGAAACCTGGTATCACCAGCGTCACGATCTCTTCCCAGAACCCGCGCTCATAGACCATCTTCACCGTGTCCAGAATGTTGTCTACCACGCCTCCGAGTTGACGGTAATTTCGATCGCTCATCGACTTCAGATCGATCTTGTAACAATCGGTCCACGGCCTCAGGTAATCGAGGACTTGAGGCGTCGCGTTCCCGTTCGAGATGAAGGCCGTCCGAAACCTTGCGGGCTTTGCTTTCCGGAAAACTTCGATGGCCCATTCCGCAGTGATCAGCGGTTCGTTGTAACTCGAGCCAACCATTGATGCGCCGTAAGATTTCGCCATCGTTACCAATCGGTCGGCTGTAACCATTCTGGGCGGTGAAACAGCAGCGTCGTCGCGCAGCGCTTGCGAGGTCAACCAATTTTGACAGTAAGCACAGTGCAGGTCGCAGCCAAGCATGCCGAAGGTCAGCGTGTCCGAACCCGGCAACACATGAAAGAACGGTTTCTTTTCGGTCGGATCACAGGCGATGGCGGCCACGTAATTTACCGGCACGCGCAAATGACCGGCGTTGTTAAAACGAACTTTACAGATGCCGCGCTTGCCGGATCTGATCAGACAGCGATGCCCGCAGGCGTAACACTTCAGCGCGCCGTTCTCGAGATGTTCGGTCAACTCCGGCGCGCCTTCGCCGGTCATCTCGTCCAAAACTTCAGCGAGTGAAGCAGCTTTGGCACTCAGTGGCATAGCGTCTAATTCCTGTGAGGAATTATACTCCGTGGGTGTAGCTTTGTTAGTCCAAAGTCCAAAGTCCAAAGTCCATTCCTTCTTGAAATGATTATCGAACAAATTACCGTCACCGCTTTCCAGCAACATACCCGCGTGATTGGCTGTGAGAAAACCAAGCGCGCGATTTGCATCGATCCCGGTGACGACTCCGAAGAAATCGTCAACGCAATTGATCGGCACGGCTTCGAGCTCCAGGCAATAGCCTGCACGCATGCGCACCTGGATCATATTGGCGGTGTCGCGGGCCTTAAGAAGCGCAAACCGGAGGCTAAGGTAATTATTCATCCGGCCGATGAAGCAATCTACCAGCAGCTGCCGAACCAGCCGGCCTGGATCGGTATTCCCAGGTCCCAATGGTCGGAGTTGGGCTTTGACTTCGAAGCTCCGCCGCAGGTCGACGAGCACTGGAGCGACGGGCAAACTTACCAGGTGGGTGAATTAAGTTTTCAGGTGATTCATTGTCCCGGACATACTCCCGGACACGTAGTGTTGTTTGAGCCGGCGGAAAGAAAAGTTTTTGTCGGCGATTGCTTGTTTGCCGGCTCCATCGGCCGAACAGATTTGCCGGGCGGTTCGACTGAGCAGTTGATGGACTCGCTCTTCAAAAAGATTCTGCCGCTGGGTGACGACGTGGAAGTGTACTCCGGTCATGGACCGGTCACGACAATTGGAAAAGAAAAAAAGACGAATCCGTTTTTGACTGGCTCCTATTCGATCGGTGGCAGTGGAAGATTCTGAAAAGAGTAAATGGCAGGCACTTGAGACGTGATTATTCAATCAAGCTGCGGAGCAGCGGTCAGAGTTAAGCCCAGGGCGAGGCTTTTGCGAGCCTTGGGTACCGACCATCTAAAGTGATCGAGCCCCGAAGGGGCGACTGCGATCGTGTAGCAGATGTCATTCCTCTGTCGCCGCTACGCGGCTCTCCAAATCTAACTGGCGATAACCCAAGGCTCGCAAAGCCTCGCCCTGGGCTTAACTCTGATCGCTGCTCCGCAGCTTTGTCTCCGCCGCGCTACGACCACCGTTTACTGGTTGGCTAAACCCGGTTTGAATGAGAAAAATTGATCGTCGTTCTGGTTGACAAGCTTTGAAGGCGTGCCTCGCTTAAAGCACGCCTACCTTCAGTTTCGCTCTTAAGGCTTGTCGACGATGTCCTTCTTCAAGGTGCCGACGACCGCGAGCAGTTCATCCTGTTCGGCCTTGCCGACTTTAAATTTGTTCAGCGTATCGACGAGGTGCCTGGCAGCAGCGTCCCAGTCCTCGCCGGTTATTCCCAGACCGTGGTGCGACGTGCGCATGTCGCGGCCGGTGTAATTACACGGTCCGCCGGCGGCAGCGCAAAGCTGGTCGATGACGTGCATGCGGATCCGCTTGAGCGAATCCTCGCTGTGCCCAACGAAGAATTTCGTCAATCGCTTGTCGGCCACCAGGCGTCCGACAAAGTCGTCAGTTACGGCGGCAATGGCATCATAGCCACCCAGACGCGCATACAAAGTCTTTGCTTGAGGATCGGCCGCAGGGCCGTCTTTGGCCATCGCGTTCATTGAGGCTTGCGCTTTGACCGACAAGCTTACGGCGGCCAACAGACAGAAAGCCAGGGTGATTCTCCTAATCATTTTTATCGTGCTCCTTTCGGGATTTTGATCGATCTATGGAAGTAAGGGCGGCCCCGGTCCGCACGCTTCCAGCGTGCTTTCTTCCTGACACGCCGCACCGTGGTTTTTTTATGAGAGCACGCTGGAAGCGTGCGTACCGGTCGCCCTGATCATTTTCATGCGCGCGAGCGCGCCCGCACTAATTCGGCATCAATACCGCGTTGACTACATGAATGACGCCGTTTGATTGGTAAACGTCCGCGGTGGTGACTGTGGACGTGCCGCCTTTTTCGTCTTGCAGCACGATCTTATCACCATCCATCCAGGCCGTAAGATTGCCGCCACTGACAGTTTTAAGCCAGGCTTTTCCTTTTCCTTTGCTGATCAGCTTCGCCAGAGCCTTCGAATCGTACGTGCCGGCGACGACATGATAAGTCAAAACTTTTGTCAGCGTCGCTTTGTTTTCGGGCTTCAAAAGCATCTCGACAGTGCCCGCGGGCAACTGTTCAAAGGCCGCGTTGGTCGGTGCGAAAACCGTGAATGGCCCTTTGCTGTTCAAGGTGTCCACAAGGTCGGCCGCCTTAACCGCCGCCACCAGGGTCGTGTGATCGGCCGAGTTCATGGCGTTGGCCACGATCGTTTTGGTCGGATACATGGCGGCGCCGCCCACCATCGGATTTTCTTTCATCATCTGGGCGCTGGCCGCGAAACTCGCAACGAAAATCGCCGCGATCGCAAACAGAACTGGGTAAAGCTTTTTCATATTCCTCCTTCAAGTCGTTGGTGATGTTGAACTGCTGGGGACTATACGGAGGCTGTGACGAGATCGGATTTAGCCGGGCGGAAAGTTCAGCCGCGGAGCGGCGGAAGATCTGTAGCCCATGGCGTGAGCCGTGGGTAATTGGCCGTGATTGACCGATCAGCCGCAGAGCGGCGGCACATTGAAGGCCAATCACGATGTGTCGCCCCGCTGGGGCTGCGCGTATCGCCGCCTATTCCTGACCCATGGCTTACGCCATGGGCTACAGATCTTCCGCCGCTCCCGCGGCTGGACTGCACTTACCGAAAATGTCAGAAGTTGACGAAGGCCTTAGCTAAGAGGCCGGACTGGCGAGATAGATCGCGCCGGTAGGCGTCGCAGATCCGTTCTTCGGTTCGACGGTGATGGCGATGACCGCGCCATTCATTGCTTCGGATGGCATCTGGTCGGTGATCATTGCATGTCCCGAAGGGTCGACAGTGAACATTTTGCCGGGCATCGGCGAATGCCCCTTGGGAATAAACCAGACTTCATAAGCCTTGTCGGCCGACGTCATCGGCAATCCTTCAGTGAGCAAAACGGCGCGGCCAGTCTTCTTATCGAACATCAAAGTCGCCCGTGCGTTTGGGGCTGTCGGGCTTCCCATTAACTGAATCCTGGTTGCCGCATCTGAGTTCAAAAGCGCCAGCACTTCCTTTTGTCGCGCCATCAAATCACGATTTCTTTGAAGTTCAATTTGTTGGGCCTCGACCTGGCGCGAAAGTTCACGCATCTCTGCCCGTAATCTGGCGTCTCGGCGCCAGAGCATAACCACGCCGGCGAGCAGCGCAATGAACGCGATTGCCGCCGCGATTCTCAGCAGCTTTGGCCAAACGGTTGGTGGACGCTGCGGCATTTGCACCACCTGCGCCGGTTGGCTGCGAGCGGCTTCATCACGCACCTTGTTGAGAATCTGTGCGCGAACGTGATCCCCGGGCGCAGCAGCCGGAGACGCGTGCGCCAGCAAACTTCCGGCCTGGCGCAATGCGATCAGCTCGTCGCGACACTCCTCGCAAGTGACGAGATGCTCGGCCAGCGCCTGCCCGTCGCCCGGATCAATCGCATCCAGCGCGTAGGCGGTCAACAGATCCTGATAATCGGTGTGACTCATTAACTTCGGCTGCGCGACTGATCCCGCAGCAATTCACGTAACTTCATCAATCCTGATCGCATTCTGGTCTTGACGGTGCCCAGCGGATCGCCCAGACGGGCGGCAATCTCGGTTTGGGTCAGTCCTTCGAAGTAAGCCATAAACAGTGTCCGGCGCTGCTCTGCCGGTAATTCGGCGAGTGCTCGCCTGACGATTTCGCCTTCTTCTGATCTGACCGCATCGGCGGCCGCGTCCCCCATGCTGTCGCGTGGCTCGGCTTCGGCTTCGGTGGCTAATCTGGTGCGCGAACCGGTGGCCCGCAAACGATCGAGCGCGCGGCTCCGGGCGATTGTGACCAGCCAGGTAAAGGCCCGTCCGCGTGATTCGTCAAAGTCCCTGGCGCGCCGCCAAACCTGCAGGAAGACTTCCTGAAGAACGTCCTCCGCCTCCTGGCGGTCATGCAATATACGCAGGATAAGGCTAAAGAGGATTAGCCGATAGCGATCATAGCAGCCGGCCAGAGCGCCTTCGTCACCTCCCGCAATCGCTTTCAGGAGGTCGTTATCAGAGATTTTTGAAGGCTCAGCTTGCAAGAGCGAGAAAATATTTTGGTCAGTGTGATGTTGTTACGGCCGGACTAAGGCGGACCGAAGCTCCGTCTCGGTTTGTCCGTACCCGGACTCGGCGTTGCCCCGTCCCGTTAGCCGTCGACGAGTAGGTAATCGTGTAAGCCGTGCGCATTTGGGCGACGACGTCGTCGTATGCCTTCTGCAAATCCTCCAGCCGCTTGATCGGATAAAACAAGCCTCCCGAAACCGACGCGAGCTTTTCGCCTTCCTGGGCCGCGCGCGACGTGATCGTTAAATATTTCGCGCGCATAGGATCGACGGTCAGCGAGGGTTTGATCACGCTCGCCTCCGGAATCAAACCTGACGGCACGTACAGCGGATAAATCAGCGCACCCGACTCGATCACCGCTTCCAGGATTGCGGGAAACGGCACGAAGGATTTGTTATCGTCGCCATCGGACATGATCACCACCGCTGTTCGTTCTCCACGCAAAGGCTTCAGCGCGTCAACCAGCGTGTAACCCAGCGCGTCGTACAGCGCGGTCGAGCCCCCGGCATCCAATTCATCGAGCCGCTTTGAGAGTAAAGTGCGATCCGTCGTGAAGTTCGAGATGACCCGGATGTCTTCATTAAAGCTGATGATCGAAATTCGATCCTGCGGACTGGCGGTGCGGAGAAAGTCGCGAGCAGCCTTGCGAATAAAATCGATTCGCTCTTCCACGCTGCCCGAGACATCGAGCATCAGAACCAGATTGAAGGGCTCGCTGGCCGGCGTTACGTTGACTATCCGGCGTTCGCTGCCGTCTTCGTAAACGACGAAGTCGGCATCACGCATACCGGCAATTGCGCGACCATTGCGATCGGTGACGCTGGCATTGACGCGCATCAACTGGGGAGCGACGGCGGTCACCATTTCTCCCGGCTTGCGGCGCTCGACCAGCGAAGGCTCTCTTTGCGGCGCTGGTAAAGTTCTGGCGTAATCACCAAACCACTTGGGACTAATCTTGCGGATGGCGTCTCTGAGCGGGCCGTCACCGCTGCGGACGATCGCCTTGGCTGCTTCCGTCAAAGGGCGCTCGCGCAGATCGTTGGGCGCCATGCTCGGGTCAATATTCAGCAGGATCACGCCGCGTTGGGTCGTAAAATTCAGATGCACCAGTTCCTGTTTCTCAGGCGGTTTTTCGACCGCGGATTTGTCAGAACCGTCGCCATTTGTTTCGGCACTTTCGTTTCCGTCGGTTTCCCCTGGCTCGGAAGTTTTCGTCTCCTTCTTCTTCTTTTCCTTCTTCTTGCGTTTTACATCCGGCCCCAGCTCGCCCGAAATCGAAAAGGCGCCGGCTCGTCCTTCCTTAACGCGCGGCAATTCGACGTCGCTCATAAACCGTGGCCGGCTCGACTCCCAGGCAAACTTGAACTTCAAAGCCTCGAGCGGTACATCGGCATGAATCGTCCCGGTAACAGTCGATACTTCGGCCGCCTCAAAGTCGCCGATGATATCGATCATGCCGCTGTCGCTTTCGATCCTGACCCGCGAGCGCCTGGCGACGCGCACGGTCAGGTCGATGCGTTGAGGCCGTTCACGCACCACGATTTGATTACCTGAGATCGTGATATCGCTGGGCTCGACCGGCGCGCCGGCAGAAGTTGCCTGCAAACTCGCCCTGGATTTTTCGTCGTCCGAAGCAATTACGGAAACACGCCCGGTTCGATTCTTGACGATTAGCAGGGTCTTCCCGCTGATGTTCAAGTCCTTTTCGTAAGCTTGAGCCGGTGCGCTGGGCGGAATCAACGCCAGGATAGAAATTGCAAGTAACAGAGAAAGAGGCCTTGGGGGTAATCGCGGGGCGAAAGCATAAAACATAGAGATTGATCTTGCCGTGCATCAACGCGGTGGTCAAGTTAGAATGGGCCGCGAAAAGCTCATGCCGGATCGTCAATTCAGATCATTTGCCGACTTTTGGCCATATTACCTGGGCGAACACAGCAAGCCAGTCACCCGGCTGCTGCATTGCATTGGAACTTTCACCGCGATTGCTTTCCTGATTTTTCTGGTAGCAATAGGCAAATGGTGGCTGTTTCCCCTCGCTTTGATACCGGGCTATGCGTTTGCCTGGGCGGCACATTTCTTTGTGGAAAAGAACCGGCCCGCAACGTTCACTCATCCGCTCTGGTCGTTCATGGGTGATTGGAAGATGCTGGCACTGATGCTGACCGGAAAGTTGAAGAGTTAGTGGGAGCCCCAGCGACGAAGTCAGTACCACCCGCGTGAGCGGGTGGGTTAAGGAAGCTACCCATGCGTAATCCAGACCAGCGACTTTGTCCCATCCGCTTACGCGGATGGTACTGACCTCAGTTGACGTAATGCGCGAAACCAAATCTCAGAAGAAAGAACGCACCGAGCAGATCGTCAAGCTCCTCAAGCGCGCTCATCCTGATGCGCACTGCGCGCTTAATCATGCAAATGCCTTCGAGCTTTTGGTGGCCACGATTCTTTCGGCCCAATGCACCGACGAGCGCGTCAATATTGTCACCGCCAATCTCTTTCGTAAGTATCGCAAGCCGGAAGATTATCTGAAGGTCCGTGATACTGAACTCCAGCAGGACATCAAGACCACCGGATTCTTTCGCAACAAGACGAAATCCATCCAGGGCGCATGCAAGGTTCTGATCGAAGAATTCAAAGGCGAAGTGCCGCGCACCATGGAAGAGTTGCTGACGCTTCCCGGTGTTGCGCGCAAGACGGCCAACGTGGTGCTCGGCGTCGCTTACGGAATCGCCGCCGGCATCGTTGTCGACACTCACGTCAGTCGCCTGTCCCACCGGCTTGGTCTCACGAAGCAGAAGGACGCCGTCAAGATTGAGAAGGATCTAACCGTGCTCGTGCCGAAGAAAGATTGGATCATCTTCTCACACCTGCTGATTTTTCATGGGCGAAGAGTTTGTAAGGCGCGCCGGCCGCTGTGCGAGGAATGCTCGGTTGAGAAGCTTTGTCCGTCGTCTATGCTGAAGACGGGGAAGGTTCCGAAGGCCTAAGTGGCACAGACTTTAGTCTGTGGTGGTCAAAGCCTTGTCACGCTACTGCCTACTGGCTCTGCCACGCCGATATGCGGCAAGTCTCCGACTTGCCGGGGCATGACCAATGTTTCTTAGGGTCTCCGACCCGCGATCTTGGCGGTCAAAGACCGCCCGGCTTGAGAAAGGGGTTTTACGGCAAGTCATAGACTTGCCGCGCATCGGCGTGGCAGAGGCATCAGGCTAGAGGGGGGCCTTTCGAAGTCTAATTCTCCTTCTTCGGCCGCTCATTCGGTTTCAAAGCGCGCTTGCGCAGGCGAATTGATTTGGGGGTCACTTCCACCAGTTCGTCGTCCGAGATGAACTCGAGAGCTTCTTCCAGGGAAAGGTCCTTCACCGGTACCAGACGCATCGCTTCGTCCGAACCGGAGGCGCGCATGTTCGTCAGCTTCTTTTCTTTGATCGCGTTGACATCAAGATCCACTGCACGTGCGTTCTCGCCGATGATCATCCCTTCATAGACCTTCGTATTGGGCCGAATAAAGAGCGAACCGCGCTCCTGCAAGTTGTAGAGCGCGTAGGTCGTCGACTCTCCCATTCGATCCGCGACCAGCGAGCCGGTGCCGCGGCCTTTCATCTCGCCCATCCACTTGTCGAAACGGAGGAAGAGAGTATTCAGTAGTCCGGTGCCTTTCGTCTCGGTCAGAAACTCTCCGCGAAATCCGATCAGCCCACGCGAAGGAGTTTCGAATTCCATGCGTACGCGGCCGGTGCCGTGGTTCACCATCTTGGTCATCTGGCCTTTACGCCGGCCCATCGCTTCGGTCACCACGCCGATGAACTCTTCCGGACAATCCACCACGACCTGCTCGATCGGTTCCTGCAGTTCGCCATTAACACGTCGCGTGATGACTTCCGGCTTCGACACCTGAAGCTCATAACCCTCGCGGCGCATCATCTCGATCAGAATGGCGAGTTGCAATTCGCCGCGTCCTGAGACCTTGAATTGATCAGGCGAGGCGGTCTCTTCCACGCGAATGGCGACATTGCCGAGAAGTTCACGATCAAGTCGTTCATTGATTTGGCGCGAAGTGACGTACTGGCCTTCCGTTCCGGCAAACGGAGAGTTGTTGACGCAGAAGATCATAGCGATTGTCGGTTCGTCCACGGCAATTGCGGGTAGCGGCCGCGGATTCTCGGCCGTGGTGATCGTTTCGCCGATATTGATTCCTTCGACTCCGGCGAGCGCGACGATTTCGCCCACCCCGGCGCTTTCCGCCAGCTCGCGCTTCAGGCCCTCAAAAACGTAAAGCTCTTTCACTCGAGTCTTTTTCGGGTCGCCTTCATGTCCGGCGATTACAATCTCCTGGTTCTTGGTAATCTCGCCCGAGAAAATTCGGCCGATCGCCAGCCGGCCCACGTATTCGCTGTAGTCCACGTTCGCAACCAGTAATTGCAACGAATCGTCGCGCAGAGCGTGCGGCGCCGGAATCGTCTCGATGATCTGATCGAACAGCGGTTTGAGGTTTGTCGATGTATCGTCGAGCTGTTTTTTGGCCACCCCATCCCGCGAGACGGCATAGAGAATCGGAAATTCGATCTGTTCGTCGCTGGCGTCGAGATCGATAAACAGTTCGTAGATCTCGTTGACTACTTCTTCAGGCCGGGCATCCTGGCGATCGATTTTATTGACCACGGCGATCGCGGGCAGCCGCGCCTCCAGAGCTTTGCGCAAGACGAATCGCGTCTGCGGGAGGCATCCTTCGGCGGCGTCGACCAGGAGCATTACGCCGTCAACCATCTTCAAAACGCGCTCGACCTCGCCGCCGAAGTCGGCGTGGCCGGGCGTGTCGACGATATTGATCTTGTAATCGCCGTAACGAACGGAAGTGTTTTTGGCCATGATCGTGATGCCGCGTTCACGCTCAAGGTCCATTGAATCCATTACGCGCTCTACGACTGTTTCGTTGTCGCGATAGGTCCCGGCTTGTTTGAGCATCGCGTCCACTAAGGTGGTTTTGCCGTGATCGACGTGCGCGATGATTGCGATGTTCCGAATCTTGCTTGTTTCCATGCTGGTACTGCCTTGTTAAGAAAATGACGTTAAAGACAAACGATAAGCATAGAGAGCGAACCGTGAAAGCACAACTGCGGAAGCCGTTGATGGTGTCTGGATTTGAGGCTGAGGTCAGAACCGGGAGCGGTAGCGACCGGGCAATTAGACGAAACTAAAAGCTAAGACGCATGCGCAAAGTGATCTGGCGGTTACCGCTGGCTCCGCCGCCACCGCCGCTAAAAAAGAAGAACCCGGAAGTGCTGGTTGATTTCAGAAAGAATGGAGAGGTCATGTTGCCGACCGGCGTGCTGGCGTTCGTACGGTTCAGCGCGTTGCTGACATAAACCGAGAAGAGGAGAGAATAAGGCCGTTGCACCGGCGGTTTGGCGGGCGTGGCTGCGCCTGGGCCGGCCGCTGCCGGCGCGCTCGTGGCGCTAACAGTTGGCGCCTTGCCGGTAGCGGTCGCGGGCGGCGCCTTCGGCTCAATCGCCCGCCCAAACTTGAACATCTTTGATGCGCCAAAGTTCACCGATACGAAGATTGGGCCCTGGGCAAAGTTTCTGGGAATTATTTGTTGTCCCGGCGTGGGATTGGGATCCAGCGCACCGTAGGGGGTCATGACCACGCCGGGCTTGCTGAGATCGGTAGCAAAAGCCGGCCGCTCGGAAAACGAGGTGTCGCCGTTGGTATCGCGTCCGGTAGTGATGTTGAAGGGCGGACCTGAATTGGCCAGGATGAAGGTGTTTATGCTAAACCCCGACTTGGTCTGATAACTCGCGCTCACGTTAAACCAATGACGAATGTCCCAGGTCGCTCGGCCCCACTCATGACTGAAGTCGTAAGCATCAAAAGGCGAGCCGCTGGTTCCGCCGTCCAGCGCGCGAGTGTTGTTCCATGAATAGTTGGCCCAGAAATCGATCTTCTTCGCAATCTTTCCGTTCATTCCAAAATAGAAGCTGTCAGAGCTCGATCGACCGTTTGATTGAAACTCAAAAACATTTCCGCCGGCCTGGCCCAGCGGGCGTACGCCGCTCGTCGGAAAGGCCGGGTTGTAAGTTCCGCCCAGCGGCGCGTTGATGTTGAGTGTCCGCTGCGAGCGACGTACTTCCGAATGCGAATAGCTCATTTGAAAGTTCAGAGACTTTGAGAACTGATGTTCGACGCCGACGTTGGCTCGGAAAATCAGATCCGATGCGACGTCGGAGTCAAGCACGCGCCGCGATTGCGGAACCGAAAAAGCATTCAACAGGTTGACTGGCGGAATGGCGGGGAACAGGTCCAGCACGGTCGGATCAGTGACTACGAATTGCTGCTGGTTTACTCCGTTATAACGGATGGTCTGTAAGATCGTATTCTCAGGAACGCGATTGTAAAAGATTCCCAGGCCGCCGCGGATGACGGTGTTGGTTGGCGGCGGACCGGCGGGAGCCTTCGCAGGCGTGGCGGCGGCGACCTGCGTGGTTTCGGGTTTGGCCGGTTCAGCAGGCTTGCTGGCGGCCGCCGGACTCTTGCGCCGGCCGAAGAACGTTGACCAGGCAAATCCCAGACGCGGTGCCAGATTGAAATTGCTGCTGATGTTGTTCTGGTTTTCGTAGCGTAAACCAGGCGAAAGAGTGAAGTTCGGCCGCACCTTCCATTCATCCTGAAAATAGACGCCGACATCCGACTGAGCCACCTGCGCCTCAGGATTGCCACCGTTGATATTAAACTGTGTGGCCCCACCACCAAGCAGACGGATTTGCGTGACGCTGAGGTTCTGTCGCTGGAAAAAGAGCGTGCGACGGTATCGCTCCAGGCTGGTCAGTTGAACTAATCCCGCGCCAGGCACCAGTTGATTATTCTCGTCCAAAGTCGGCCCGGTCCCGCCTGAGAACGTATAGCTTCCGACGAAGTTAAGAGGAGAAACGCTCTTGATCCTCACGTATCTGAGCCGGCCGCCAACCTTGAGAAAATGACGACCGACGGTCCACGATGTAAAGTTCTGCACTTCCGCGCGATCCTGCGTATTTGAGGCAGAGCCTACCTGCGAGCCGCCGCCCACAAACGATTCGCTGACAAAAAGCGCCGGCAGATCGTTCTTCGTCGTTTGCCGGAAGACACTGTGACCCAATTGAATTCGAGTTTCGTTGATCGTCTTTTCATTGATGAGGGCGGTTTCAGTAATTTGCAGCTGGTGAAAAGAATTACTGTTGCGATAGGCTCGCGTCGGCAACGAATAACCGCCCAGGCCCTGCGGGTCCGACGAGCCGCGGCCATAGCCATAGTTGGCAACCAGAGTGTGCTTCTTATTGATCTTTAAATCATTCCGAAAGCCAAAGCTGGTTGAGCGGCCCGGGGTGACGATCGTCTGGTTGAACAAAAACGGCGTTAGAGTGACAGGATCGAGCACCGTCGCATTAATGATTGCGTTATTGAAATTCGCATAACGATTAATATAGAAGGTGAACGAGGCGCGCTTCTTCACCAGTGGCCCGGTCAGATTTCCTCCCCATTGCCTGACTTGATAAGGGGCCCTGACCTTGGCGAACGGGTTTCTCGAATTCAGGCTCTCGTCGGTGAAAAGAAAAGAACCGCTCCCGTGAAATTTATCCGAACCCGGTTGTGTGAAAATCTCGATGCCACCCCAGCCGGGATATTCATTCTCGGCCGAGTAAGGATTCTGGTTGACGCGAACTTCGCGGATCGTTTCTTTGGGCGGCATCTGACCGTTTGAGAAGCCGTCAACTTTTACCTGCGCGCCGTTCTCGCCCCCTCCCGGGCCCGCCATGGCCTGCAACGCCGCCGCCAGAGCATCGGGGTCGTCGGGCAGCGCGGCCAGTTCGCGCTCTCGCAAAACGATGGCATCGGCATTTCGGTCGGCATCGGTGCTGATGCCTTTGTTGTCGATAACCACCGTTTGCTCGAGCATCCCAATCGTCAGCTCCATGTGCAGCGTGGTGGTTTTGCCGGCCCTCAGCTCAACATTTTTTTCTTCAAGCGTGTTAAAGCCAGGTGCCGTAATTGTCAGATCGTATCGTCCCGGCGGCAGTGAGCGAATTTCATAATTGCCGTTGTCATCGGACGTGGTTGTCCTCTCAGAGTTCTTGCCATTTTTGACGACGATCGAGGCGCCGACAACCAGAGCCCCGAGCTGATCCTTCACGGTGCCTTTGAGCGAGCCGGTAGATTGCTGAGAGACGACATTTATTGCCAACGCGATCAAAAGCAATGCGCTCGCGTAAATTTTCAGAGAGGATGCGAAGCTGTTCATACGGGCCTCGGGCAACGCCACAAGTAACGTTTGAAAAACTTTTGACAGCCAGGAATCCGGCGTGTTTTCAGAGTTTGTGATCGCTGGGAGCGATAAGTTTCAAAATCTAGAACCTAATTCAGATATTTGAATAGCGACTACGTACCATTACACGAAATTTGAGCGGCGCGGTTTCAATAAGTGCGGACGAGAATTCGCGTGGATATTAGCAGCAAAACCCCGGATTAGCCCAGAAAAAAATTGCTTGTGACCGCAACTAATCAGGGTCCGCGTGGTTTGGAAGATATCCTGCGCGTCGACCTGGAAGGGCGATCATTTATCAAACGGCTTTAGGGGCAATCCGGAGAACGTTCTACGGGCAAGGTCAAAGGTTAGCGGACGGTAACTTCCAGGGTGTAGGAAATGTTTCTTTCAGTCGTTGTGTCGGGCAGAACGTTAATGCGGTAATCACCAGAGGCGGGTAGCGCCCCTTCCCAGGCCTTGGCGCAGGTTGCCAATTGATCGCGCATGGCCGGACTGTAGAGATCAAAACAAACACCGGCGCTCGTTGCCAGATGCACTGTCATGTTTTGACCCTCGCCGGCTTTCAGCAGATAGTCGTGGCTCATGCCCCGATGGACTGAACCTTTTTCCACTGTAGTTGTTCGGCCGCGGGCGAACTTGATGCGCGTCACGATGCTGGTGCCGTGCTGAGCGAGGCCGACAACAGTGATGATTAGGACGAAAAACGATACGATTGCGGAAGTGGTGAAAAGTTTGTCCCAGGGTTTCATGGTTTTCTTAATAGTGATATCGGCAAGCTAAGATTCTGATATTTGTTTCGGTAACCTGATAGATCAGTCGATGCTCTTGATCGATTCGACGTGACCAGCAACCCTTCAATTCATGTCTTAGCGGTTCGGGCTTGCCGATACCTTTGAAAGGATCGCGTTGCACATCTTTTATCAAGCTGACGATGCGAAGTGCCTTATTGCGATCCTGCTGAATCCACCACGCCAGATCATCGAAAGCATCACTATCAAATTCCAAGCTTCTCAAGGGCTTCCTCGAATGGAATTCCGGTTTGACGATCCTTTGCTTCCAGGAGTCGTCGCTTCATTTCTTCGCTCTTCAGCAAATAAGCTGTCTCTTTCTCAGATTCAATCTCACGCCATAACTCGATCGGAACAATGACTGCCGTCGGATTGCCGCTTTCGTCAGAGATGTATTGAATTTCTAGCATCGATTTCTGAATTATTACCCCCGGAATGCGCCTATAAATATTAGGTGCTGGCAATCAGAGCAGGTGACGAGCTTACCAACTTTGCCATCCGTTGGGGCGCCGCACCTGTGACAGGACGTAATCACCTCTCGAACGGCACGTTTCTTTCGGCCAGAAGTTAGGCGTTCAGTGCTTTTGAGAAAAGGAAATTTCTCCTTCTGAGGGGCTATTTCTGTAACTGTCGAGACTTTGATGTGTACTCGACATGAATGATTCGGGAATAGCCTTCGCGAAAAGATCCCCTTGCAAACTACACACTTGCGAACGGGCAAACTCTTGCTAGGATTTCTACTCATTTTACGAAAGACGACCAAGCTGGACTTTACCGGTTTGGACTTGCCATCGTGGCCGGCATGCCCTTCATCGGAATCGGCAGTTTTCCATCTGCTCCGCGGGTGAGCGCGATGAATTCTCGATCAGTGCGAATTGATTCAAACACCGCATCAACTCGCGCTTCCATCATCTCTTTCGTACGCACCGCCTGATAGCGTTCGTATTGGAAGAAGTGACGGCGGAGCAATTGGAGAGCCTTATCGCGTTGCCCGTTCTGCGCGAAGATAGCCGCGAGGTTGTATGACGCCGGCATCAGGTTGATGTTGGCGCGGGCAATCTTGAGCGCCTCATCTTTCTTTCCGTTCGCCGCCATGAATACCGCGGCGAAGACCACGTTGTAGGGATCTTCCGGATCGAGCGCCAGAGCCTTCTGGGTGTACTCGTTGCCCTTGACGGGATCGTTTTCCGAGTTCCAGTAGACCGCGAGATTACGATAAGCGAGGGCCAGCGGATATTCTTCAATCGCGCGTTCCATTAAAGCCAGTCCCTTTTTGAATTCGCCGTCATGGATCGTCATCTTGCCAAGACCATGAAACGCGACTGAACGCGAAAGAGGATCGGCGGGCATGTCCAGAATCTGGTTGAAAACATCGCGGGCCTTGCTCCAGTCGCCGATGTTGTGACGATAGTTCTCACCGAGATAGCGCAGCGGCGTCGGATCGGCCGGGTCCATCAGATGGGCCTGCTGATAGAGCTTGTCTGCGAGCACATACTGCGCATTCATTTCAGCGATTAAGCCACGTCTCATGACGCGTTCAATTGCCGCGCTTTGACGAGGCTCGGTCACCAGCACCGGCGGAATGCTGCCAATCTCTGCCACACCCAGGGCCTTCAGTTGCTTCTGCGCTTCTTTTGCTTCCTTGGGAAACAAACACTTTTGATCCAGCACGGATTTATATCCGGCAATCGCACCGTCTTTATCTCCGGCTTTCACCTTGTCCGCGGCCTCTTTTAACTGGCCACTAACTCCGGTCTTGCGCTGCTTCATTTCGGTGTCAACCAACTTTTCCACATCGGCAACCTTGAGTTTGCCGTTGGCGTTTTCGAGCCGGCTGATCGGCGTGCCGTCAGGTTTCGCCAGGACTGCTATCGGAAGTTTCGAGTCGCCCATTAGTTTGTCTGCATTAGCAGTTTTGCCGTCGGCCCATTCCATTGACACGCATTGCGATGCGTATGCATACAAGAGGCGCGACTGACGCAAGCTCGAGTTCTTCATCTCGTCAACCGAAGCCGGGAACCAATAAAGAACCAGTCCCGCGGCTGGCGCATCCGTCGGCTTGCGAATTTTCCAGGGCACCACATAAACCGGCGCGCTCGAGCCGCCGCCATTACCGCCGCTGTTGCTCATTCCGCCGCCGCCGCCGCCGCCGCCGCCGCCGCAGGTGGCCCATGTTGACTGGGCAAAGAAAAGGACGAGGAGACTTAGAGCGATAGAGCGAAAGAATTTGGTTTTCATAGTGCCGGGATTATAGCAAGGCGTTACCGTCTGAGAAAGGAAACGAGAGCATCCAGGAAGGTCAAAAAAGTAGTCTGGCGGGGCCCGCGCGGGCAGCAGGGCAGAGAGAGAGAATTCCCGTTTGGACCCGGGAATTCTCTACGCCTCTTGTTAACTAAACTGGACTGCGGAACGTCAGGGCAGCTAGAAACTGCAACCGTAGGCTTTCATGGAAGCGTTTGCCTGCTCGGCTGACATCTTACAACCCTGGGCCAGTGCCGCTTTTGTTTGCGGATTTTCAGCGGCCTTCTTCCACTCTGTGCGCCAGGTCTTCAGCATGCTTTGAAATTGAGCGCGGGCCATTTCAGGCACCTTGCCGGACACGCACGCTTCGTACTTGGCAATGAAGTCATCGCATTCGGGGACGCCAATCTTGTCGCCGGCTGACGTTGTGCTGGTGGTGGTGGTGGCCGGAGTGCTGGCCTTCGTCGAGCCTGAGCCCGAATTTGAGTTAGCAGTCGTTGAGTTGGTGTTGCCTGTAGTGCTGCAACCGATCAAAATGGCGGCAGAAAGAACACAAAAGATCAAGAGGGACTTCTTTAGCATCTGGTTTACTCCTGTGCGCCGGGATAAACCGGCAGGTTGTATTGAATGAAAGTTTCAAACGTTAAAGGTCTAGCCAACCGTGACGACCCCGAGTCATGCGGTGACGCTCGTAAGAGCGAGGTCGAAGCGTTGACA